>Ga0335397_10000031_pt1 | contig 135036 bp, 109 predicted proteins | sample MAT04_FD_205740 | JGI IMG/M metagenome (GOLD analysis project Ga0335397, IMG submission 205740) | Freshwater microbial communities from Lake Fryxell liftoff mats and glacier meltwater in Antarctica - MAT-04 (spades assembly) (version 2) ...
ACCTCCTTGGGGATCGCGAAACCGCGAGCGTTTCCACCGCTCGCTTGACTCGTGGCGTCCTACTGCAAAACTAGAGCCGGATTAGATGCGATTGCCCTGGGTGTGGCCCCTACGTAATGTTTCCCGCTTTCTTGGCCTTTAATGGTAGAGGAACGGACCTCCAGATGACAGAGAGCAGGCCGCCCTCGACGAGAGCTTCGCGCACTGCTTCTCGCTCAAGCTTAGCACGCTCGCGCACGCCTTGGCGCGCCAGCGCATATTCTTCTTGAAGCGCCGCGTGCTGCGCGCGGAGGTCACGCTCGAACTCGGCGCGTTCCAGCGGAGTCATGGGGAGGCGTGTGCCCCAGAGTTGCTGCACCGAGGCGTACGGACGATCTTCGGGGCGGTGCAGCTTGTTGGCTTGGCGCTGCGCGCTTTCGAGGTCCGATGTCAGCCAGTGCCCGGGCCGTCCATGAAGCGCCGCGAAGAAGGCGGTGCGCTTCTGCATGGTCTGGATGCTCGCCTCGCAGCTCCCGTTGTAGCGCGGTGTGTGCGCTGGTGAGAAGAGCGGCTTGACGTGCCAGGAAGCGAGCGCCCGGGCTACTTGCGGTTCTTGCCGCCGTGGCCCTTGGACTTGCCCTTCCCCTTGTCCTTCTTCCCCTTCTTGTGCTTGTCCTTGGCCTTGCTCGGCTTTTCAACCCGCTCGGCCTTCTTCAGAACAGCTACCAGGCGGAAGTCCAGTTCGCGGCGATCGACATCAACGCGCGCGACCTTCACTTCCAGCACATCGCCCAGGCGATAGGTGTTCCCCTCGCGTCGGCCGGTCAGCGTGTGGCTCTTGCGGTCGTAGGTGTAAAAGTCGTCCGAAAGCGAGTTCACATGCAGCAGCCCTTCGGCCGGCAGCTTGATCCCTTGCACGAACAGCCCGTACTCCTCAACGCCCGTCACCACGGCTTCCATCTCTTCGCCGATCCGCGTGCTCAGGTAGGTGAGCAGCTTGATCTTGGTCAACTCGCGCTCGGCCTCTTCCGCTCGTTGTTCGCGGTCCGAGCAATGCTGCCCGACCACCACCAGTTCGTCGAAGCGATTCTCGGGCTTGTCCTTCGAGATGATGGCATCGACCAGGCGATGGATCGTGAGGTCGGGATAGCGCCGAATCGGCGAGGTGAAGTGGCAGTAGCAATCGCTGGCCAGCGCAAAGTGCCCTTCGTCGTCGGGGCTGTAGACGGCCCGTTGCAGGCTGCGCAGCACGGCATAGTTCACCGCCCGGCATTCGGGCAGTTCGACCACGCGCTCGAGCAGTTTTTGCAGCTCGAAGCGGTCTTCGAGGCTGTCGGTCTCGAGTCCCAGTTCCTTGACGAACTCCGACAGGGCCTTCGATTTCCGCGGATCAGGGGCGGGATGCACGCGCCGCAGAAAGTGCAGCTTGTTGGCCTTCAAGTGCTCGGCCACGGCCTCGTTGGCCGAGAGCATGAACTCTTCGATGATCTTGTGGCTTTCGGTGTTCGTGACCACATGGGCCCCGGTCACCTCGCCATTCTTGTTCAGATCGACCTTGACCTCGGGCATCGAGAGTTCCAGCGCCCCGCGCTTGCGTCGGCGAGCGCGCAGAATCCGCGACAAATCGCGCATCCGCTCCAGCAGGCTATGTACGGCGGGCGTCAGCTTCTCGCGCCAGGCCTCGGGATCGGCCAGGAACTCGTCGACTTCTTCGTAGGCGAAACGCCGACAGCTTTTGATGGCCGCGCGGGCGAGATCGGCCGCCACGAACGCACCATCGGCGGTGAACTCGATAAAGCAGGTCTTGGTGAACCGCACCCGATCCGGTTGCAGGCTGGCCAAAGCGTTCGAGATCACCTCGGGGAGCATCGGCAACACGCGGTCGGGCAGGTAGACGCTGGTCGCCCGCTTGTAAGCTTCGCGGTCGAGCCCCGTTCCGGGCCGCACAAAGTGCGAGACGTCGGCGATGTGCACGCCCAGCCGCCAGTGGCCGTTCTCGAGCTGTTCCAGCGAGATGGCGTCGTCAAAGTCGCGGGCGTCGATGGGGTCGATCGTGATGATCGTCATCCCCGTCAGGTCGTCGCGATCCTTGGGGATCGACTCGTCGAACTTTTCCGCTTCTTTGCGAGCCTCTTCCAGGGCGTCCTCGGCAAAAGCCTCGGGGAAGCCGAACTCGCGGATGATGGACAGCGTGTCGACCCCCGGCAGACCGCGGGCCCCCAGCACTTCGCTGATGACCCCTTCGCCGGACTGGTAGTGCGAGGGGAAGCGGACCATCTCGAAGACGACTTTGTCATCGGGCTGGGCGTTCTTGGCCCCCGGGTCACCGACCGCGATCGGCTGCGAGAAGACCGAGCCGTCGACCTGCACAAAGGCCGCGCCGTCGGTCTCGAAATAGGTGCCTACGAACTGGTGCGTCTCGCGCTCCAGGACTTCGACAATTTCCCCCTCGGGATTGGGCCGCGAACCGGTCTTGGTGCGAATGCGCACCAGCACCGTGTCACCACTGGCGGCATCGCCCGCTCGATTGGCCGCGATGAAGATGTCTTGCTCGCGGTCGTGGCTCGAGGTCGAGCCCGCTGGCCGGACGAATCCAAAGCCCGCTTGCGCACGGCGGAACAGGCCGGTGACCTGCTTGCCGTGCGGACCGCTGGGGGTGTTATCGGGGGCTGCGCTGCGAGGCGGGCGTTTGGCCACGCGCTCGGGCTCTTCCAGTTTGACTTTGGGCCGCATCTTGGCGGGGCCGGGCGGGCCCATGCGTCCGCCGAACGCCGGAGGTTGCGGCGCGGGACGCTCAGCCGCTTGCGGCTTGGGCGGGTTGCCTGGGCCGACCAGATGGTGCGTGCCGTACGTGAGTTGGCCTTCTTTGATCAGCTTCCGCAGCACCGTTTTTAGTGCGGGATGATCGTCTTCCGTCAAATTGAGTTGCTTGGCAATGACCCGGGGTTTGACCGGCCGATAGTTCGGGGCCAGTACGTGCGCCAGGACGGTTTGCTTCAATGCTTCGATTTCCATTCAATCCTTCTCAGCGCCCCTTTTCTTTGGGACGCTCTTTTCTTGCTTGCGGCTCGCGGGCCAAGGGGCCGACACCATGTCGAATCCTCTCCAGGCGACCGCCCGGCGACGTGCCAGGCTCGTGCGAGCTGCGCTCCTAGCCCGCGGGAGGCGCGGGCCCTGTGTTGTAACCTTTAAATAACTTTCGCCCGATCTGAGCGTTGTAGACAGTCCAGGGACTATCGACGTTCGGATCGTCGCGCATCTGCACCTGGAAGCTATGGATTTTGGCGTCCATGCTGTCCAGTTCGGCCAGCGCCACGGCCTCGAGCGTCATGGGCAGCTTGGGGCTGCCGAACTGATACTCGCCGTGATGGCTGACAATGATGTGCTTGAGCCGCAGAACCAACTCGACAGGCACCGGTTCGTTGGCCAGTTTCTCGGCCTCGCGAACTTTGCCGTCCAGCGTCCCCACGGCGGTGACCAGGTGGCCGATCAACTGCCCCTCGTCCGTGTAGCTGAAGCCCTGCTCATAGGCCAGCTCGTCGACCTTGCCCATGTCGTGGATGAAGGCCCCCATCAGCAGCACGTCGGGGTCGATCGCCGGGTAAAACGGCGCGACCTTGAGGACGATCTCCATCAGGTTCACCACGTGCTCGAGCAACCCGCCCAGATACGCGTGGTGGTTCTTCACTCCCGCCGGCGCCCGCGTGAACTTCCGCATGAACTCTTCGTCCATCAGGAAGCACTCGGCGAGCGTCTTCAAATGCGGGTTCGACATGGCCCGCAGCATCTCGGCCAACCGCAGCGTGAGCTTGTCGATTGCCAGAGGTGAGTGGGGCATGAAGTCGGCCAGCGTCACTTCGTTGCTGCTCACACGGTGAATGTTGGTGACGATCATCTGCATCGCACCCTGGTAGACCTGCGAGGTCCCCTCGATGCGGACATAGTCGCCGTCCTCGAACGACCGATACATGGCGTTCGACGCGTTCCAGAGTCGGCCACTTACCGACCCGGTTCGATCCGACAGTTCCACTTGCAGATACAGGTTGCCGTTCCGATTCGGTCGGAGTTGCTTGCCGCTGGCCTGAAAGATCTCGTCGACATTTTCGTGATCGTAGAGTTCGTTTACGAAACGACGGGGCATCCGTGAACCTTCTATGCGAGGAGAGGCGGTTGGCAGTAACCCAGGCAAGCATGTCTGACGACCAAAAACCACACAGGCTCTGAATGAGCCCGCATCGGATCTGCAGCCGACAAACCAATCGCCCAGGGATTCGCGCCAGCGGAAGATGGAGGCCGCAACTCAACTGCAACCCCGTGCCATAGCACGGTACGCAGTCGGGCGGGGGCTCCAAGGGTGGTGCGAACCTCCCTTGAGGAGCACGCTTCGAGCCACGGGGAAGTGGCTCCGGGCGGGATGAATAGATTGTAGCGTGCGGAACTTCCCTTGGGAAGGGGCGACGATTGCAGACCCGCAGCGCCTAGTGCTTGGCTCATTGCAAAGCACCCCAAGTAACTGCGCCACTCGCCTTGCTCGTCCTCTTCCCGGTTGGGGAAGAGGACTTCCTTGCACAACTTGCAACTCAGGCAGACGGGATGCCTGCACGACCGATGGTTTGTGATGCCGGCGGCTCAGGTCTTCAGCTTGCGCAGCTCATCCAGTTCGGTGCTCAGTCGGTGCCGCAGAGGGCTCTCCCCCCGCAACTGATCCAGAAGCGCTTCGGCTTTCTGGAACCGATCCTCGGTGTGCTCGGGGCTTTTGAACAGGTTTCGCCAGCTTCGGGCAACTTCTTGTTCGGTCAGCACTCCAGACCTCTATGCATTTTGAAGAAAGAAATCAGCGCAAGGACACGTCGTCCCCGCACTCAAACGTTGATTGAACTACGTCGCAGCCTGCACGCATCTTTGCGGTGCACAGCCCTCAGTCTATGCGGTGCGGTGCAACAGCACCACAGCAACCAGACTGGCGATGGTGCTTACTCCGCCCACGCCCGCCAAGACCAACGGAATCGGCGTCGCTTCGGGCTGAGATTCTTGCTCAGGCTGATACTGTTCGCGGTACTGCTCCTCTTGAGGCGCGGTCCGCGAGTCGTTGATGCAAGCCCAAGCACTTCCTGAGAAGCCTACCGTCAGCAGGCCACCAAGAACCAAGGCGCGGAAGACGCGCAGCGGAGAACTCATGATGTTTGCTCCTGGATCGAGGGACTCGGTAATCCCTACTACACTCTCCAGGATAGGGGTTTTGAGGGTGCGCCGCAACTGAAATCGGGGCGGTTCCGGGGGAAAGGCCTACTTGTTCAGCGGGATCGGAGCGGCTGCATCCTTGGCATCAGGACTGGGGGCCAGATTCGAGTCCAGATAGACCCAAGTCGAACGGATGAAACGAATTTCGTCTTCATGCTCGTTGTACTCGTCCCCAGGACGGGTGAAGTCCAGACGCAGCGTCTTCTGGGCGTACCACCAACCCTTGCCTTCGACCCACTTCCGCTGATAGGCGTTCGTCAGCCCTTGAATGTAGACCGACAGGAAATCAGTCCGCGGATCGACGTCTTCCCAAGTCGCCACGCCCCACACGCTGCGGTCCTGCCCTTCGGGCGAGGCCGGGATCTCCATGGTCATCTCGGCCGAGTTCTTCAGGGGACGAGCCACGTCTTCGCGCATTTGAATCGGACGCTGGGCGGCCGGCAGGGGGCGATCGAGATATTGCTTGCCGATGTCGGCATCGCGCGAGAAGAGCACGAAGTTCGGGACAAAGCGGATCGGCTTTTCGCGAGCTTCTTCGACGATCGTCACTTTGCCTTCGGTCAGCACGTCCCGGCCAGTGACTTCGTATTCGAACTCGCCGGCGTCCTTCTTGGCGACCTTCGACTCGGGATCGGCATAGACAGTCGGCTCGGTATGCCAGACCACGCCGGGGTTTTTGACCCGGTAAACAAGGTACCAAACCAGCTTCTTGCGGAGCTTGCCGCCGGGAGCGGGGACGTCGACTTCAATCATCCGCATCGGCTTGAACGTGAAGTCCAAGGCCCAGATGTCGTGGTAATACTGCGTGTCTTTGGCCCAGTCAAAGGTGCCGTCCACGTTCAGCAACTCGGGCACGTCGTGCCGGCTGGTGAGCTCATTGAAGGAGCGGTCGGCGTCAATCGAACGCTCGACGCCCGGGACGAGGTTGCGGAACTGCGGCGACTTGAAGAGAGCTCCCGGAGCCTTAGGGGCCTGCACCGCCGAAGCGGGACGGGCGACCTGAGCCGAAGCCGGTCTGGCGACCTGAGCCGAAACAGGGCTGGCCATCAACAGGCCGGCCGCGATCCAACCGAAGGACCACAAGGACAAGCTCTTGGAGTGCAGGACCATGAGTCTCTCTCAGCGCCAGGTTGACTGGTTGGTTTGCGTTTCTTCGAGACGGACCGGCAACTCGGCCCAGCTTCTCTGAATTATCAAGTATAGTTCGCGGTTTGGGGAGTGCGAATTCTTTTTCGTCGCCCAAGGGGAGAACGGACGCCAGCACCCGCGAGCTGGCTACAGGGCTTACCTCAAATCTGCCCTGTTTGTCGTTACTATCGTTTGCTACGGCACATCCGTCAGGCAGGTTCGCACCCCTGCCACTCCCCCGTCCGCGCCGACTCCGATTCAACTTTTCGGCTTTGGCGGACGATATTCCGAGAGAATTGCCCCGAAGTCCGTCGATTCCGATTGCTACGGGGCGATTGAAAGCCAGGCCAACCTCCTGGAAGGCCGCCCATCTCTTCTCCGTTCGCGAGTTTTCCCTGTGTCGCCAGGCTCTCTTGCCGCCCGTCCGCATTCCGAGCTTTCCGCTAGCGCCGATCTGCTGGCAGGGATGGAGGGAATGTCGTCGCATAGCACCGTTCCGCCCGGCTTTGGCGTGGTGGCGATGCTTCCGCACCCGACGCAGGGACCGCGCACCAACGAACCCTTAGAACTCCCCTGCCAGCTCGACGAGTGGGAATTGGAACGGCTGGGCGGGCAAGGTTCGCTGGCCTGTGTCTATCGTGGGCGCGGTGTGGTGCGGGGCCGGCCCAAGGTGGCAGGGGTTGCTGCTCAGGCGGAGACCGTGGCCGTGAAAGTGCTGCGCCGGCGGTGGGAGCAACGCCCGCAGGCTTCCAGCCTGTTGGCCCGCGAGGTCGAGGTCTCGCGCGAAGTTCGCAACCGGCATCTGATCTCGATCCTGGACTCGCATCTGGAAGCCGCCCCGTACTACGTCGTGATGCCTTGGCTGGAAGGGGAGACGCTGGAGTGGCTGTTGGCCCGCGGACGTCGACCGTCGGTTCCGGTCGCCTTGTGGCTGGCGCGGCAAGTGGCCGAAGCCTTGGGGGCACTGCACACGCGTGGCTGGATGCACGGAGACGTGAAGCCGGGGAATCTGTTCGTCTCGTCGACGGGGCATGCTACGCTGGTGGACCTGGGCTTTTGCCGGCGGACAAAGGAAGTGGCCGACGTGAAGCGGCGCGAGCTGGTCGGCACAGTGAACTACATCGCCCCCGAGGCGCTCACTTCGTCCCTGGCGCCGGACATCCGCAGCGATTTGTACAGCCTGGGAGTGACGCTCTACGAGACGCTGGCCGGGCGACTGCCCTTTGTGGGCGACAATTTGGCCGACTTGGCGCTGCAGCACCGGCAGGCGATTCCGCCCGACCTGCGGGCGTTGGTGCCGGGTCTGAACCGCGGCGTGGCCCACCTGGTGCATCGCTTGCTGGCCAAGGATCCGCTCCGTCGCCCGCAGACGCCTGCGGAACTGATGCGGATGCTGGTGGGGCTGGAGATCGAGACGTTTGAAGAGTGTGCGGTCTAGAGCCGCGAATCAAGGTGTCTTCGGCGGATCTGGAAGCACCGGTGTGCCATCGGGATTTAGCTCGACTTCAGGCTCGGCACTACCGCCCAGCAAGGTCGTCACTTCGCCCCGGGAATTGATGAAACCCCAGCGAATGAGTCGTTGAAAGTGCTCTTTCGGAGACACCCGCGAACGCTCGAAGGCGAGCCTGGCCTCTTTTCCAATTTCGCTAGCAGTGGGGCTTTTCATGTGGCCTCCAAGTTCGGGCGGAAGACTCCAATTATGCAATTGCGATTCCGAACCGCCACTTGAATGTGCGTTTCGCGAGTAAAGCCTGCCGTTGGATAGACGGGATCCCCCTCAATGAAGGCACCCCGCACTGTATCGTAGAAAATGCCCTGATACTGAAATCGGCCCAAACAATCGTTGATAACGAGGCAATCTAACTCACGAAGTTTCCCATCTCGACCGCGATTCTCGGGGAGTTGCTGATTCTCATCACCAAATGCCCTGGTCAACTCATTATACGCATCGGCAAGAATCTGGGTAATCGATTCGTCGAGCAAATCGAAGCAGCGACCAAGCTGAATCACCGCCCCGACAACGGCTCCTTGCGAACCGTACTTCTCCCGAGCCCAGCGTAGCGCGCGATTCGGCGAGTGTTCCCAGAAGTAGATACCGGAGCCGAGCCAGTCCCAGGCATTCTCACTTGGGGTCCAGTTTTCGATTAGCTGCTCGCCCAGCAGCAGCTTGGTTGCAAATGCCTTCTGGCAACCGTGGTACCCGACCAGCGTCCGCGCGAATCTCTCCATGCCGCCTCCCCTGCTGAGAAACCTGCTCTCACCCTTCCCCTACCCCTTCATCGGCAGCTTCTTCCGCAACGCATCCACCACCGCCTGCGGCACGAAGCGCAGCAGCTCGGGATCGCCGGCCAGCGGCGCGATCTGCTTAATCAGCGAACTGGAGATATGCGAGTACTGCTCGTCGGCCATCAGAAACACCGTCTCGATCTGTTCATCGAGCTTGCGGTTGGCCAACGTCATGGTGAACTCGGCCTCGATGTCCATCAACGAGCGGACGCCGCGCAGCATCACACGCGCCCGGCACTGACGGACGAAGTGCACGGCCAGCCCGGTGAACGACAGGACCTCGATGTTCTTGATGTGCGAGGCCACGTTCTGCACCAGGTCGATCCGCTCCTCGGTCGAGAAGATCGGTTCCTTGGCCGGGTTGATGCCGATCCCCACGATCAAGCGATCCACCAGCCGGCTTCCTCGCTCGATCAGATTCAAATGCCCCAGCGTGATCGGGTCGAAGGTTCCCGTGTAGACGGCAATACGGGGGCTGGTTTCGGCCATAAGGGCGATCCTTGTTCGTGTAGAGAGGAGACTAGCCAGGCGGGCGCGAGTCTTGCCTGACCGTAATTCGGTAACGGCCCCGCAGGAACTCCTCTCCTTATCGCGATTCTCAGAAGGGGGCACGGCCATGTCAAATCGACGCGGTTGTAGCGGTTGAATCGTCCCGTTCCAGCCTCTCGGCCTGTCGAACGAACCACTCGCAAATCACGAGCCTTCCTTTCGTCCGACCACTTGCAGGCGGCAATGGATTTGCGAAAATGCCGCACTTGCCCGGACCTTCACAACGCCCCCTCCCCGCTCGTCGTCTATCCACCGTCACCAGGAGCTGCACTCATGCCCCGTCCGATTACGTTGTTCACCGGCCAATGGGCCGACCTCTCGATTGAGGAAATGGCCAAGAAGACCCGTTCGTTCGGGTACAACGGCATCGAGCTGGCCTGCTGGGGCGATCACTTCGAGGTCGACAAGGCCCTGGCCGACGACGGCTACTGCAAGAAAAAGCGCGAGCTGCTCGAGAAGAACGACCTGCAGGTTTACGCGATCAGCAACCACCTGGTCGGCCAGGCCGTGCTGGACACGATCGACGAGCGCCACAAGTCGATCCTGCCGCCGCGCATCTGGGGCGATGGCAACCCGGCCGGCGTGAACAAGCGGGCCGCCGAGGAACTGAAGAACACCGCCCGTGCCGCGCAGAAGCTGGGGGTCGGCATCGTCAACGGCTTTACCGGCTCCAGCATCTGGCCGTACCTCTACTCCTTCCCGCCGGTCCCGCAGAAGTGGATCGACGACGGCTTTAAGCTGCTGGCCGAGCGGTTCAATCCGATCCTGGATGTCTTCGGCGAGTGCGGCGTAAAGTTCGCCCTGGAAGTCCATCCGACGGAAATCGCCTTCGACATCTACACGGCCAAGATGGCCCTCGAGGCCTTGGGCAACCGCGAGGAGTTCGGCTTCAACTTCGATCCCAGCCACTTGCTGTGGCAGGGTGTCGATCCGGTCGAGTTCATCCGCGCCTTCCCGGACCGCATCTATCACGTCCACATCAAGGACGCGATCGTCACGCTCGACGGCCGCTCGGGCATTCTGGCCAGCCATCTGAACTTCGGCGATCCGCGTCGCGGCTGGGACTTCCGTTCGCCGGGCCGCGGCAAGGTGGACTTTGAAGAGATCATCCGCGCTTTGAACACGATCAACTACAACGGTCCGTTGTCGGTGGAGTGGGAAGACTGCGGCATGAACCGCGAACACGGCGCAGCCGAAGCGGCCGAGTGGCTGAAGAAGCTCGACTTCGCCCCCAGCGGCCGGGCGTTCGACTCGGCGTTTGAGCGGTAAGCTCCCGATTCAAGTCGACGATTCTCACGCCTCGCGGAGCCGTTGCCCCGCGAGGCGTTTTCGTTGATGGAAAGCTGCCCTGATCGTGCTGATGATCAGATGTGACCTAATAAGCTGAGATGCGTTTTGGCTTGCATAAACCAGTCTTCCCGCTAGCATGTGAGGGCTTAGCAGGGAATCTCACATCGCTCAGGTCGATCTACCCTCTTCATCCGTCAGGATGAAAACACCATGCCCATCGCCATTCGCTGTCCCCATTGTGGTGGTCGTTACACCGTGGTCGAGACCACCCTCGGCAAGCCGGTGAAGTGCGCGAACTGCCAGAACCGATTTCTGGCTGCGATCGATGCCCAAACGGCATTGCCGCAATCGCCCGCAAATCCCCCGGCCAGAAAACCCCCGATCCGAATGCCCCCCGCGAGGCCTGCTGTTGCAGCTTCGCCGCCGCCACCCTCCGAACCCTCGCTCGGCGATTCGAGTTCCGGATCGTACAACCTGTTCGACGACGTTCTGTCGAGCGCTGCGGCCGCGCCAGCCATCCCGCGTCCGCAGCCCAGGCCGAGCAGTGATGCTCCCAGCGTGAAGAAGAGGAAGGCCGCGCGAGACGATTCGGATGACAACGAGAGGATCCGCACCTATCAAGACGAGGACGGTGCCTGGTACGCGAGAGTCAGCCAACAGCAGATTCTGACTTGCCCCGCGACCTGGATGCTGGCAGGTGCAACGGCCATTGGAGTGCTGGTGCTGATACTGCATCTCACGGGTCTGCAGTTGGACAAAGGCTTTGTGCTGGTAACTTTGGGAGCCGCCGGGCTGGCGTGGCTCGCTGGCTTCGTCATCTTGCAGAACCAGTACTACAAGAGGTGGAGCGACTTCGGCGAGCGAAATTTGACGACCGCCGAGGCGCCGATGCCCGGGTGGATGAAAGTGATGTCGTATGGCTCCATGGGGGCGGTGATGCTCGCCTTTATCTTTATCGTGCAGGCCGCTGAAGACGCCGAACTGAAAGAGAAATCTTACCAGGCGTATCAGGGCATGTCGGACGATAAAGCGGCCGTGTTGGCGGCGATCGAAGAGTACCACTACGAATGCTGGCGGGCGGCCCAGGAAGGCTTTGGCAGGCGCTCACGGACCAATAAGCAGACCTACTTCGAAGCGATGCGAACGCGGCTGCAGGCCCGGTTCCCTCGCCGGGGAGCGGTAAGGCCTACTTGGAAGAGATCCTTGGCGAAACAGGACAACGGAGGATTTTTGCATCCATTCATCGCTGCGCGAGGAATTGGCATCGGAGCGTGAGCCCCAACGGGGCGGCCCTAAAATAGCCGCCTTCGACGAACGCTATGTTTGTGCTAATCGTCGCCCCTGCCGATGGGAGGTCCCCGACCTCTCCGCGCATAAGGATGAGGAAGTCGCGTCAGACGACAATGAACTGTGGGAAGACCATGTAGTCTCCCTTTGGGTTGGCGACTTTCCTGCATACGAAGTAGCCCAGCGCTACTTCACCGAGAGATTTGAAGGGGACATTACTCCGATCTCCGAACGCACGGATTGTCTCGACATCCATTGTGACGACGCGCCGCTGCCGATCGCCGAACTGCTCTCACGCTGCGCGTACACGGCGGCCAGGTGTGCGAGAAGTTGGAAGAGTTTTGAGAGGCGTTGGCGCGCAGGGATCGGCCGCGGTTGCGATAGGCATCCGAGGCGCGAGAAGAAGGGGAGGCAACCGAGAGGTCAGCAGGCGGGACGCCTGCACCACAAGGGACGCTCGCGAGGCAAGCAGGCTAGCCCCAGAAAGCAGACTAGCCCCAGAACTGCCACCAGGGCTTGCCGGCCTTCTCGCCGGGCGCGGTCACCAGGACCGCTCCGTGCTCGACGGCATTAAAACCTTTGGGCCAGATCGTGGCGTTGTCGAACAGGACCGAATCGATGTTGGTCCCTTCCAGTTCGGTATCGCTCAGGTCCGCGTCGGCCAGAATGGCGTAGCTCATGTCGGCGAAACGCAGGTCGGCCCCTTTCAGCACGGCCCCCTTCAAGTCGACGCCGATCAAGTTCGAACCGACCAGCGAGGCTCCCTCGAGCCGTGTCTCGGCCATGCCGCAGTACTCGAAGGCGGCCCCATTGGCCTGCACTTTGGTCAGATCGGCCCCATCCAGCACAGCCTTCGACAGGTTGGCCCCTTCCAGCTTGGCGCCGGTAAAGTCAGCGCCAATCGCCTCGGCGTGCTGCAGGTTAATCTCGGTTAAGTTCGCACCGGTCAACCGGGCCCCGTTCAGGATCGTATAGACAGCCTTGGTCCGCTCCATGATCGACTCGCGCATGTGGGCACGGGTCAAGTTGGCGGAGTTCAAGTTGGCCCGCGAAAGATCCATGCGGCTCAGCACGGCTTCGGGCAGGCAGGCCCCTTCCATGTTCGCGCCGACGAGGGTGTCGAGGTTCATTGTGATGAGCACGCGGCCATTCTCGCGGACGATCTCGATCACAGCGACATCTCGTGGTAGGAGAAGAGAGTCGTCACCCGCTATGGGAGACGATCAATCGGGGCAATTATAACATCCCGAACAGCAGGACTCGAACAGTTCGGCCATGAATCCCTGATTCGGGAAGAGGTCCGAAGCATAAACCCCTCGAAATGGTTTCGCAAGCGGATTCAGTGAGCGGCGACGAGCCCGCTCCAGGCCGAATTTCAAGCACAACCGGCAGCAGAACCCGCGCAATCGACGCGGCGGCTCGAAGGCCCGGGCGACCTTGCCGACAGCGGGGTTCGGGCCGGCTACGCCAGCGGCTCCCTCGGCGTAAGTCATGCCGGCACTCAAATTTATTTTGGTGTCAGAGCGAAAGTCCTGCCGATGAACCCAGACAGACGATGCACTTCGAGGACGATCAGACCGGGCATGGACGGGCCCAGCGAGGCCGATCGCGCATCAACGCGCGGCGGCTAGGCACGTTCTTCAACTAAGACTCGCAACATGCCCGAAAACCGGAATCTGCGCGCCGACCTGGCTGCGCTCGCACTACTTCTAGCCAATGTGCTTTTGGCACTTTCGTTGGCTACCTACGACCCTGCCGATCCTTTGGGCGAAGGCCCGTTGGCGATGGTGGGCCTGGGGCAGGAAGCGCTCGTACATCCGCCGAATGAAAAGGTCGCCAACCTGGCCGGCCACAGCGGCGCGGCGCTGGCCCACCTGTTGCTTTCCGGCTTCGGCGTCGGGACCTATCTTCTGCTGGGCACGACCGTCGTGCTGAACGCGCGGCTCCTGAAACGGCAGCCGGTCACCGATCCCGCGCTGCGGGCGGTTGGCTGGGGCATGACTCTGGCCGCACTCGCGACGCTGGCTGCCATGGTGTTGCCCGGCGTCAGCCAAGGCCCGGTCGTGGGACCGGGCGGATACTTGGGGGCGATCGCCAGCGCGCTATTGGATTCTTACTTTGCCACGGCCGGTGGAGTCCTGTTCGCCGGCAGCGTGCTGGTGGCTGGCCTGCTGCTGTGGACCGACTATGTGGTCTTCCGCTTTCTGTGGAGGCTCTGCCGCTTACCCTTTGAGGCCCTGGCAGGCGCCGGACCTTCACGCCGCGCCGTGACCTCGACCGAACAGCAGAAAAAGCCGCGGACACGTCTGCGCGATGACTTGAGCGACGAGCCGATGATCCGCATCTCGGGCAAGACGGTCGAGGCCCCGCTGGCCAAGCCCGAGTTGGCCAAGCCCGCGGCTGCGGAGCTGGAAGACGACGAGGACGAAGTCCTGGTCGCCAAGTCGAATTCGGCCGCGGAGGATGAGGACGAGGAAGAAGAGGCCGCGCCCGATCTGCGCGTGAACACCCCCGCGGCCAAGAAGACCGACCGCCAGGTGGTGATCGAGCAGTTGGAAGCGGCCGTGAGCAACACTAACGAGGAAGACACTCGCTACGAGCTGCCTGGCATCGATCTGTTGAAAGAGGGCAAGGTCGTCTCGTACGAGGCCCACGAGAAGGACGTACGCCAAAAAGCCAAGATCCTGGAAGAGACGTTCGCCAGCTTCGGCTACAACGTGAAGGTGGTCGAGATCGACACCGGCCCGGTGATTGCGCAGTTCGAGGTCGAACTCGAAGCCGGCCTGCGGCTCTCGAAGATCACGGGCCTGGCCGATGATCTGGCGATCGCCCTGCGCGTGCCCAGCGTGCGCATCGTGGCCCCGATCCCGGGCAAGAACACGGTGGGCATTGAAGTTCCCAATGCCGAACGGCAGCTCGTGCGACTGCGCGAAGTGATGGAAGAAGGGGCGCCGCTGACCAAGAAGATGAACATCCCCATCTTCCTGGGCAAAGACGTGAGCGGCAATCCGCTGGTCTTCGACCTGACGACGATGCCTCACCTGCTGATCGCCGGCCGCACGGGCACGGGCAAGAGCGTCTGCTTGAACACGTTGATCGTGTCGATGCTGATGACGCGCCGCCCGGACGAAGTGAAGATGCTGATGATCGACCCTAAGATGGTCGAGCTGTCGGGCTACAAGTCGCTCCCCCACCTGATGCACCCGGTGGTGACCGACATGAAGAAGGCCGAGGCGATCCTGGCCTGGGCCGTGGACAAGATGGAAGAACGTTATGCCTTGCTGGCCCGAGCCGGCGTGCGGCATGTGAGCGTCTACAACCAGTTGGGCGAGGACGAGCTGCGGCGTCGGCTGCAGCCCGAGAACGAAGAGCAATGGGGCATGATCCCCAAGCATCTGCCGTTCATCGTGATTGTGGCCGACGAAATGGCCGACCTGATGATCACCTGCGGCAAAGAGGTGGAACAGCACATCATCCGTCTGGCTCAGAAGAGCCGGGCGGTCGGCATCCACCTGGTGCTTGCCACGCAGAAGCCAACGGTCGACGTCATCACGGGCCTTATCAAGTCGAACTTGCCCGCACGCATTGCCTTCCAGGTGGCTAGCCGCACGGACAGCCGCGTGGTGCTGGACGAAATGGGAGCCGACAAGCTGCTGGGTAACGGCGACTTCTTGTTTCTGTGGCCGGGGACCAGCACCCTGCTGCGCGGTCAGGGGACCTACATCAGCGACGATGAGATCAACTCCGTCATCGACTGTGTCGGCACCAGCGATCCGCAATACGTGCAAGAGCTGGTGGCCCTGAAGCCCAAGAACGAAGACGGCGACGAGGGAAGCAGCATCAAGAAGAACCGCGATGAGTTGTATGAAGGGGCGATCGACATCGTGGTCCGCGAAGGCCGGGGCAGTGTCTCGCTGTTGCAGCGTTCGCTGGGAATCGGCTACGGCCGTGCCGCGCGGCTGATCGACTTTATGGCCGAAGACGGCATTGTGGGCGAGTACAACGGCGCGCAAGCCCGCGAGGTGCTGATCTCGCTGGAGAAGTGGGCGGAAATGCAGGGGGGGACCGTGGACGACTCCGAGCCGAGCGGCGAACCGCTGGCGTGGCCCGAGGTCGAGGCCCCTAAGGCGGGTCCGCGAAAAGCGCGTACGGTCGACCCGCAGCCCAAGACTGCGAAGCGTCGGCATCCGGAGCCTGAGGAGGATGAGGTCGACGACTCGGGCGCGGCTGATCATTCCGTGGCCGCCGAACGGGCAGCGATCGAAGAGGATCTGTTCGCCGAGGAACCGGGCGAGGCCCCCTGGGAGGAAGACGGATCCGAGGAGGACGCGGAGTACGACGACGGCGAGTTCGACGAGGTGGAAGAACCGCCCCCGCCGCCCAAGCCGCCTAAAAACAGGCGTGCGAAGAGGGAACGCGCTTAGTTTAGGTGCCCTCGGAACCGCGTGGGGGGGATATTGGCCCAGCTTGTCTGCCCCACTGTTTTACCCGGCCCTTTTCGTTTTCCTTACCCCGTCTGATTTGTTAAGCTTACGATTCGTGTTCTGGGAGTGTCTCTGTCGGTTCCATCGCAACGGGGGCGTCATGCCGCGTCGTGCCACAATCCTGAAGTCTCGGTCCGCATTTACGCTGATTGAACTGCTGGTGGTCATCACCATCATTGGCATCTTGATCGCACTTCTGCTTCCGGCAGTGCAAGCGGCGCGCGAAGCAGCCCGCCGCGCCCAGTGCATCAACAATCTGAAGCAGCTCAGTCTGGCGGTGATTCACTACGAGTCGCAGTTCAATTCCTTTCCGCCTTCCAGCTACCACAATTGCTGCGCACCCGGATCTGGTCAGAGCGGGTGGCCTGCCGCCACTGCTAACTTCTCGAACTGGGTGATTCTGACGCTGCCGTTCTTGGAACAGCAGGCGCTTTACAACCAATACAACCACGACAGGCCGGGATCGGACGCCGTGAACTCGACGTCGCGCGGCACGGTGTTGGCCGCCATGCGTTGCCCGTCGGAGTCGAACTTCGACGTGCTGGGCACTGCCTTCAGCGGCAACTGGGCGCGGGGCAATTACGGCGCGAACGCGGGGACGGGCTTCTATCAGACATGGAGCAGTCGCCCGAGCTGGTTCGATACTTGGCCCAACAAGCCTGCCGCCGGCAAAGAAAGCAAAGGCATCATGGGGCTTAACTCCGCCCTGACCGCGGGCGGGGTCCGCGACGGGCTGAGCAACACGGTCCTGCTCGACGAAATCCGAGTCGGCACCACCCCCGGCGACATGCGCGGCACGTGGGCCTTGGGCGGACCCGGCGCCAGCGCGACTTCCGCCCACGGTAACATCTATGGGGATGCCAGCGGACCGAATCCCTGCAACTCGCTGGCCGACGATATGAGCTCGTATTGCACCGACGACACAACCAACTGCATGGGCTGTTGCACGGGCAACTGGGGCCAGGGGGCCGCACGCAGTCAGCATGCCGGCATGGTGCATGCCGCCATGGGAGATGGTTCGGTACACGGCTTTACCGACTTCATCGCTGGCAACGTCTGGGAAGCCATCCACACGGCGCAAGGCAAAGAAGTCTTTGCAACGGGCTTCTAGCCCGACTGTTTAGCGAGTGTATTGTCTCATGAGCGGCAAGGCGCTAGCCGCCGGTAGCCCCTGTGACAAACGCAAAATCACCGGCGGCTAGCGTCTTGCCGCTCACTAACCACTGGCGACCGATAAAACCCGATTTGCGTGACACTGCACTTGTTCTCTGTATAGCGTGCTCGAAGGCTCCTGTTTCGTATCTACCGGCGAGATTCATGCGCAACCTTTATTGTCTGCTGTTTGTTCTGTTGCTGGCCGGATGCTCCTCGAACGAGTTCGGCACCAGCGAAGTCTCCGGCAAAGTCTCGGTCGGCGGTCAGCCGCTAACCGATACCAAGCTCGAGGCGCAGATTTTCTTCTTTCCGGAACCGAGCGCCAGCAACAACAAACTGGCGGGCAAGCGCGGTTGGGCACGCATCGCGCCCGACGGGACGTTTAAGGTCAGCACGAACGGCCAGTTCGATGGCGCCGTGATTGGCAAACATCGCGTGGCCCTCTCGTCGACCCAGGATGCCGTCCCCTTCGACAAGAAGTATCTCTCGGTTGATACCTCGGGACTGACCTATGAGGTGAAGCCGGGGGCCAACACGGACGCCGTCTTCAATCTCGATCCCGCCAAAAAGTAGGCCGTCGCGGGTTGGTTATCGCTTGCGCATCCGCCGGCTCAGCATTAGACCTTCGCGGGCGTCGTAGCTCAGCAGCAGGGCCTTGCGATGCCCGCACTGTTCCAGGATGTCCTGATACAGCTCCTGCTCGTCGGGCCAAGGGTAGGCGTAGACCAGGTCGAAGTCTTCCAACTCCATCCCCAGTTCACTGTAGCCTGGCTCGCAGGTTTCAAACGGCGTGCGGAAGTTCTCGTCGCCGTGCTGGCCGGTCCACGCGTATCCGCCCGGGATGAAGTTGCCCGTGGCAAAGCGGGCCAACGGGCCATACTCTTCGGCCAGCTTGCGCGAGAGGGCCACCAGTTCCGGCTCGTGCTCGATGCCGTACGCTTCAAAGCCTAAACGGCTGGCCATGATCGTCACCACGCCCAAGCCCGAGCCCCACTCCAGAAAAGTGCGAGCCCGCGGCCGCAGTTGAACCAGCGACCGAAAGATGGTGGAGTAGTCGCCGGCCACGAACAGGCCAAAGGCCTTCTCGTTCTTTGAGGACTCCCAGAGATCCTCGGCCTCGTCCCACAGCGGGGCCATCTCGGCCATGATCTGCTGTTGCTTGGCGTCAAGAACCTGGCTGCTCGAGTCGAGCCATTTGGTTTCCAAGGGACGCCTTTTTTGGGGGTGCGAGCGGCGGGCGAGCGTTAGTGCGGCAGGTGCGGACAGGCCGCATCTTACGCTTTGATGCGAAAAAGGGCTATTGTCGCACCGCGGCAAGGGGCCACTCTCGATGGCGGCGGCAGGCACGAATCGATAGTCTGGAAGCATGATCCTGCACGTCGATATGGACGCTTTCTATGCCTCGGTCGAGGAGCGCGATCAGCCCGCGCTGCGCGGCAAGGCCGTGATTGTCGGCGGCCCGACCGCTAACCGGGGCGTGGTCTCGGCAGCCAACTACGAGGCCCGCAAGTTCGGGGTCCACAGCGCCATGCCCATGGCCACAGCCACTCGGCTCTGCCCGCAGGCGGTGGTGCTGCCGGTCCGCATGGCCCACTATGCCGAGGCTTCGCGCAAGATTCGCGAGATCTTTGAGCGATTTACGCCGCTGGTCGAGCCGCTGTCGCTGGACGAGGCCTTCCTGGATGTCCGCGGCAGTCAGGGGTTGTTCGGTTCTTCGCTCGACATCGGCCGGAGAATCAAGCACGAGATTCGCACCGAGCTTGAACTGGTGGCCTCGGTGGGTGTGGCCCCCAACAAGTTCCTGGCCAAGATCGCCAGCGATCTCGAAAAGCCTGATGGGCTGGTGGTCGTCGATCCCGAGCGTGTCACCGAGTTCCTCGATCCGCTTCCCGTGGGACGGATCTGGGGCGTCGGTAAGGTTTCAGGCCACGAACTCGAGCGGCGCGGCATTCATACCATCGGGCAACTGCGTGCCTGGCCTCGCGACGAGCTGGAGCGAACCTTTGGCCAGGCGGGCGAACACTACTGGAAGCTGGCCCACGGCATCGACGATCGGGCGGTGGTTCCCGATCGGCAGGCCAAGTCGATCTCGAATGAGACGACCTTCGCCCAGGACATCCGCGATCCCGACGCGCTGCGAGCCTGGACCTTGTCGCTGTGCGATCAGGTCGCCTGGCGATTGCGACAGAGCGAATTGAAGGGCCGTACGGTCGAGTTGAAAGTGCGGTTCCACGACTTCCGTACGATCGCCCGTTCGACCACCCTCCCCGCGCCGACCGACGTGACGCAGGAGGTCCGCGACGCCGCGCTGGAACTGCTGGCTCGTCTGCCCGGGCCGCTGGCGCCGGTGCGACTGTTAGGCGTGGGGGTAACCAATTTCAGTCAGAGCCGGCAGCAACGACTCCCTTTTGAGGACGAGACCGAGCGACAGAAACAACATCGCCTGGATACAACGCTGGACGAGATCAAGGAGCGGTTTGGCAAGGCGGCCGTCTCGCGCGGGGCCAATCGGAAGAAGAAGTCGTAGCAAATGGTCCGTCCGGCGCGGCTGCAAGTTTTTGGTTCGCCAACAGCCAGCCTGCTCGCGGAGCATTCACATCAAGCCAGGCGATGGGCCATTGGATGGCTTGTTTCCTTAGAAATTGCCGCGAAATCTCCGCCAGCAGGGCAGAACGCGCCGCTGGCGTAACTGGCACAGAACGTGCTTTCTAGCTTGCGGTATTGCCCTTGGTGTTTGCTTCCGCAGGAGGTTCCCATGCAAGTTTCTGAAATCATGACGCAACGGGTGGAGTCCATCTCTCCCCAAGCCACGCTTCAGGAAGCGGCGCGTCGCATGGTAGCACTGGATATCGGCCCCCTGCCGGTCTGCGAGAACGACCGTCTGATCGGCATCATCACCGATCGAGATATCACCACCCGGTCGACGGCTTGCGGTGCCGATCCCTGTACGGCCTCTGTCCGCGACGCCATGACGACCGAGGTGGTCTATTGCTTCGAGGATCAAGATCTGGCCGAGGCTGGCCGCCTGATGCAGGAGAAGCAGATCCGCCGGCTGGTGGTCCTGAATCGCGAAAAACGCCTGGTGGGAATTCTGTCGTTGGCTGACCTGGCGGTAGAATCAGAAGATCCCCAGGTCCCCCGCGAAACGCTCGAGGCGGTTTCCGAGTCCGGGCATGACCCGCAACTTCGCGTGGCTGCCCCCCGCTCGGCCATGGATTGCCAGGGCCCGTCGTGTGACATTCAAGCTGGCGAAGGAGTCTAGAGATGAAAGCCCCTGGTGAAGCCCTTTGCTATCGCATGATCCGGCAGATTCATGATCTTGCTCCTTCGCTGTCGATGGATCGCATACGATTCGTCCTCTGCGATCGTCGCCCGGAACTGGTGATTCACAATCAGACCGTAGAGCGGAAAATCCGCGGTCGGACCTATTCCGAAAACGCTATGCAGTTGCTGTCCTAGCGCCTCGGCAACGCTTAGAGTTAGGTCTCACGGAAGGTGCTGGCGTTCACTAGCCCCAAATGCAAGCCTTGAAGGGGCACTAGGCCTTTGGCAGCGGGTCGTTCTCGAATCCGCAGTACAAACCGGCGGTAGGCTGAATTCGGACCGGGCGCGATGGTTTTCAAGACTCTTTGAAGTAGGGACTTTCGCGAGTCCGGTCTGTTCCAGTATCTTACACCGCGACGCGGGCAGCACTCACCTCTCAGTCCTCGCGTCCCCGGCAGGCGCACCGGGCGGTTCTTCCTGCATAACTGCCTCGACTCGTGAGACTGTCTATGGCCGCTAAGAGCGTCCCGTTTCCACATGCCAACACCAAGATCGTCGCCACCGTAGGCCCGGCCTGCTCCACCGAGAATCAGCTCGCCGCGCTGGCGCGAGCGGGCGTGGATGTCTTTCGCATCAATACGGCGCATGGTTCGCTGGGCGAGCACGCTCAGACCGTGCAGCGAATTCGCCATGTATCGGGACTGCTGAAGCGGCCGCTGGCCATTCTGGTCGATCTGGGGGGCCCCAAGATTCGCCTGGGACGACTTCCCGGGGATGCCATCGAGTGCGCCGAAGGAGCCGAGTTCCGCTTCGTCCGCGGTGTCGAATCCGACTCCCCCAACGACCTGGTCATTACCTACGACAAGCTGATCGACGAGCTGGAAGTGGGCGACCATGTGATGTTGGCCGACGGCATCGTTTCGATGCTGATCGTGGAAAAGACGGCCGACTACGCGCGGGCCGAAGTCGTGCAGGCAGGCATCATCCGCAGCAAGCAGGGGGTGAACCTCCCCGGCGCCAAGCTGAGCCTGGCCGCACTGACGGATGTCGATCGTCAATGTGCAGCCTGGGCTTCGGTCATCGAGGCCGACTTTGTGGGTCTTAGCTTTGTTCGCACGGCCGCCGACATTCTGGAGTTGAAGGAGCTGCTGAAGCCGACCGATCCCAACCACCATACCCCACGGGTGATCGCCAAGATCGAAAAGCCCGAGGCGATGGCCAATCTGGAATCGATCGTGGCCGTGGCCGACGGAGTGATGGTGGCCCGTGGCGACCTGGGGGTTGAGATTGACGTGGCCACGCTGGCCGTGGCACAAAAGCGGATTATCGCCATGTGCAACCGCTATCAGAAGCCTGTCATCACGGCCACGCAGATGCTTGACAGCATGCAGCGCGGCAAGCAGCCGACCCGCGCCGAAGCGACCGATGTGGCCAACGCCATTCTCGACGGCACCGACGCCTGCATGCTTTCGGGCGAGACCGCGGTGGGGACGAATCCGGTCGCGGCTGTGGAGATGATGAACCGCATCGCGCTGGCGACCGAACCACTCTTCCGCGAGATGCCCCCGATGGGGCTTCCTCAAGTTCTGCCGGATGGCCTGAAGCTGGTGACCCAGGTCACGGTACACAACGCCTGCCGCATCGCCGAGCAACTGCACGCCCGTCTGCTGGTGGTCGCCACGCACACCGGGGCCAGTGCCCTGGCGGTGGCCAAGCAGCGGACGTTCATCCCCACGATCGGCGTCAGCGACACTCCCTCTTCATTGCGGCAGATGTGCCTCTATCGCGGCGTGACTCCGCTTCCCGAGGTTCCCGCCGGCGATGTGACGAAGCTGATTCAAGCGGTGGAAACCTGGGGCCGCAACGAGAAGACGCTCGCGACCGGCGACCGAATTGTCGTGGTGGCCGCCATGGGCTGGACGTCGACCGGGCACAACATGGTGTTGGTGCACGAACTGGCGTAGGGGCGTCCTGCGGATCCGAGCTGTAGGGAACGCCCTCAGTGGCGTTCCGCGAAGGGCTCGACCGCTTTCCCATTCGGACCAGCCTGGAATGGGGGCTCTTCGATGCTGCTCGGAACGCCACTGAGGGCGTTCCCTACAGATGCGTACGCTTGGCTCACCCTTCCAGCGTGCCGCGCGTGACACCCAACTGGTTCAGCACCTGCAAGCCACGCCAAGCCACGCGCCCCTGCTCCAGTCCGGCCAGCACACGAGCGTAGCGTTCTAACAGCGGGGCGACTTCGCTGGCGGTTTCCCGCAGCAGTTCGACACGGAAGTGCCGCACTCCCAGGGCCTTCATCCGCGGCACGTACTCGGCGGCCGATTGCGGCACATGGTTGAAGACCGTGTTCCGGCAGCCGGCGTCGACCACGACGGGGAACTCGGCCCCGACACGGTCCCGCAGTTCCACGCGATGCGTGTCGCAGGGCCGGCCGCAATCGCGAAAATCCTTGCCAGTGGACAGGAACGCGGCGAACACGCAATGCTCCATGTGGAACATCGGCATGTGCTGGTGAATCACCAGTTCAAAGGGGGTCGGATCGACGACACGAAGCATCGCCCCCAACTGGTCCCAGTTCAAGTCGTAGCTGGGGACGAGCCGCTCGCAGCCCTCGGCCAGCAGCAACTCAGCGGTCAGTTCGTTGGCCACGTTCAGCGAGAAGTCGCCGATGCGGGCCAGGTGCGGGGCCTGCTCGCGGAAGTAGACGAGCCCCGACAGATTGCGAATCAGCACGGCGTCGGCGCCGCTCTCCGTCATGCGGGCGAAGAAGGCCTCCTCCCCCGGCTTGGCCACACGCATGGTAGCTGCCCCCATCGGCATGCCGGCGGCCTGCGCCAACTGGGCCGCTTCCTTGTAACGCCGCGGATCCTCAAAGTCGCAATAAACCATGGCGGGCCGGGGGAGCTCGGCCGATGGTTGCCAGGCCAGCACGGCCTCGAGCTGCGCAATCGTGCGGGCCATCACATACATCTTCGAAGGGGCCTCGACCGACGAAGCAGGTCGCTGGCGGACTTCGCCGCGCAGCTCGGCCAAAGCGTTGGGCGAGACGACCAGCCGCTTGGATCGCGTCCCCCGCGCGGCCAGCAGTTGCTCCATGGCCGTGCGGCGCAGCTCGTTGAGCGCACTCTTAGGGATCATGATCGGCTCGTCGGCGTCGAGCGTCACTTCGGCCAGCTCGTAGGGCGTTTCGCCCAAGCGTCCGAGTTGTTCGCGCAGGCTCTCGGCGGAAGCGGGATGCTTGATCGCCCGTTGAATCGGTCCCGGCCAGGTGACTTCGATCGTGCCCTGGAGGTTCGAATCGCTGGGAGACTTCGCCCCTTCGCAAACCCGAATGGAGAGCGCCCCGCCCACTTTGCCGCTGACGGCGAACGAAACCGGCGAGCGGACCACCACCACATCGCGCGAGTACGAATGTTCGAGCCGCTTGCGCAGGACCGGATCGTCGGTCTTCCAGACCAGGGCTCCCGGGGCGATAGCGGCCAGGTTGACCGCGCCGAACTGGAACAACACTTCAACTTCGCCAGGGAGTGTGCCGGGGAAGATCTCCCACACGCGGCCGCCGGCTTCGTCCTGATCGGGGTGCCCCTCGTCGAAGACGATGCCATCGCCGGGGACCAGCAGCCGCACGTCTTCGCCTTCGGCCAGTTGCACCAGCACGCCGCGCGGGGTGCGGCCGTTCACCGTGCCTACCCTCACGCCGCGGCTCTTGGGGAATCGCCCCTGCACCAGCTCCTGGTGGTTCACCCCGTCCAGAAAGCCGTGCGTCAGTCCGCGCGAGAAGCTCTGGGCCAGGTCCAGCTCTTCCTGCCGGGTCATGCTAAAGGGAGTTCCGGCCAGCGCCGCGGTGAGGGCCTTGCGATAGGTGTCGGTCGTGGCCGAGACGTACTGCGCGCTCTTCAGCCGGCCTTCGATCTTGAAGCACGACACGCCCAGCTTCACCAGCGGCTCGATCAACTCCGGGGCGGCCAGATCCTGAGGGCTGAGCAGATAGGCCCGGTCGCCCAGTTCGCGGTGCTGCCCGTCGACCAGCATTTCGTATGGCAAGCGGCAGGCCTGTGCGCATTGCCCGCGGTTGGCGCTCCGTCCGCCGAGCGCTTCGCTGGTCAGGCATTGCCCGCTGTAGGCCACGCAGAGCGCGCCATGCACAAAGACTTCCACCGGCATGTCGGTCGCCGCCGTGATCTGACCGATGTCCGAGAGCGAAAGTTCGCGTGCCAGGATCACACGCTCCACGCCCAATCGCCGGACGAATTCGATTCCCACGGGCTCCGTGAGGGTCATCTGCGTGGAGCCGTGCACCGGCAGATCGGGGACGAGCCGCTTCAGCAGCTTCACAAGGCCCAGGTCTTGCACAATCACGGCGTCGGCGCCGGCCTCGGCCAGTTCGGCGGCCACCTTGGCGATCTCGGGCAGCTCGTCCGAAAAGATCAGCGTGTTCAGGGCGATGTAGCCCCGCACGTTGTGGGCGTGCAGATACTCCAGCACTTTGCCCAGCTCTTCGCGGGTGAAGTTGGTGGCCCGATGCCGGGCGTTGAAGTTGGGCAGGCCGAAGTAGACAGCGTTGGCCCCGTTCGAGACCGCCGCCCGGAGCGCGTCCCAGTCACCGGCAGGCGCAAGCAATTCAGGCAGGGGAGCGGGGTTGGGCACGCGAACCTCGGTGGGAATAGGTAGAAGTGCAACAGGCGATTCTACGCCCGCGCGCTCAAATCCACTAGCCCGCACGACCCGAACAGCTTGCCTCACTTCGCGCCGGGTCCTTTTCATCCAGTGCAGGGTGTGCCGGTGCCGAACTCATAGATAGCGGCGCGATGCTTGCGCCGAATTACCGCCCCACATTTGTCTGCCAGGAGTGGCTCGATGGTTGAACCCACCCAGTCGGGAGTGCTTGTCCTTTCCATCGACGTGCGGGACGAAGAGCCCAAGACCGCTTTCGCCGCCCTGGAAGTACTTGAGCGGCTGTCGGGACTCGAGCTCCCTGCGACGTGGATGGTGACTGACCCCGAACTGGCAAGCCGCATTGCTTCGCGATTGACGCCGAATGAAGTGGCGCTGAATCTGCGCGGCCCCGTTTCGACGTCGCGGGGCGAGTTCAGCCGGCAGTTGGCGGTCTCGCTGGCCGCGTTGCGAAAGGTGGGGCAGCCGGTCACCACGCTGGCGATAGAGGGTCCGCTGGCCCACGCCGATCTGATTGCCGAGCGCGGGATCCGAGCGATTCGCACATTGCCCGCAGCGCCTCGTTCCTTCTTTACGCTGGTGCAGCGCCCTGCGAGCCTGGCTGCGCCTGAGTGCGTGAAGGGGGGGCTGTGGAATGTGCCGGTGACGAGCGTGCTGGGGGGCAAGTCGGGGCGACGCTGGTTGTCAGGGCGAGTCACACGTTCGGTCCCCTCGGCGATCGGGCAGGTCGCCGCCGAAGGGGGCTACGCCCATCTGTTGATCACGCTGGAAGCCAGCGGTGCCTCCGGCGTGGCGCGGAGCGTGTCCCCGGTTCTGTCGCTGATCCAGGCACTTTCGGAGCGGGGTTTGAAGATCGAAACGGTCGCGTCGGCCGCCATGCGACTGGGGGCGACCCGGGTCCGTTTCGGGGCGCGGGGCTCAATCCTGCGAGCAGCTTAGGCGAGCGTGAAATGGATCTGCGGGTTGGATGCCAACCCGCGCGGGCCCAAATTGGACTGACCTCCTCCCCCCGCGAGCATGGTCCCCCTCGTCCCGATTCTGGGAAAAAAAGAGGGCGTTCCGATCCCCCTTTTGATACCATGCACAGGGATTCGCGGACGTTCGTTCGTGCACCTCTCTGTCGACCCAATTCGTCAGTCTGCCCAGTTGGAACTCCACGAGCCCGCCATGTCTTCCCTCGAAAGGGAACAGCGGTCCGAGAGGCGGGATGAGCGGACGATCGTGCCCGCTCGCCCTCGGGGTGATGCTGCGCTTGTACCGGCCATTCAAGAGGCCGTGCTGGTCCCTGCCGAACGAGAGCCCCCGCGCCTGCTGGCGGCGGCCCGTCGCGGAGACCGCGAGGCCTTAGGGCGGTTGCTGGCGATCTATGGCACCTGCCTGCAAGTCACCGCGCGGGCCCGACTGCCCCAGATCCTGGGGGCGCGCGTCGGCGCCTCGGACCTGGTGCAGGAGACCTGCCTGGACGCCAGTCGCGACTTCGAGCAGTTTGCTGGCCAGACCGAAGAAGAGTTCTTGGGCTGGCTGCGCAGCATCCTGGAACACAACATCCAGGGGGCCGTTCGCGATCACGCCCACACCCGCAAACGGGCGGTGGTGCTGGAGCAATCGCTGAACGACTCACGCGTGGCGGTGGTGGGCTCCGAAACATTGGCTGCTCAGCAGTCGTCTCCCAGCGGGCGTGCGTCGCGGGCCGAGGACCTGGTTCGACTGGCGCGCGAGATTGAGTTTCTGCCGCCGGATCAGCGCACGGCCGTCCGCTTGCGGCACTTGTTCGGCTGGCCGCTCGAGAAGATCGCGACCCACGTGGGGCGATCCCTGTCGGCAACCGCCGGCCTGGTGAAGCGCGGCATGTGTACGCTGCGCGAACGATTGCAGGACGACGCGCATGGCTAAACGCGCCCCGACTGCTGGGGCCGGCGCGGCAACTGGGCCTCGCTCGGCCGACGAGCTGCTGGCCGAATACATGCAACGGGTCGATGCGGGCGAAGCGATCGATCGCCAGGATCTGCTCCGCGAACATCCTGAAGCGGCCGCCGAACTGATCGCCTACTTCGAGGCTGAGGATGCGTTCTCAAACATCTTTGGCGATTCGGCCATTCATCAGATGCCGGCCGTCGACCCTCCGCCCATCAACATCGCTATGGTCGAGTTGGTAGAAGAAGACGATACGGTCGACGCCCTGGACGAAGACACCGAGCATTTAGAGGGCTATCACCGTCCCCGGCACAGCGAATCGCCGCTGACTGCGGCCCCCCGCGAGGAGTTCCAGGAAACAGCGGCCAGATTCAACTCGCGTTGGCTGGCTGCGGCAGGCATCGTGCTGGTACTGGGGGGCCTGGCCTTTGTTTCCTGGCAGGCCGTGCTGCAGAAATGGACGTTAGCCCGGCGAACCCTGCCAGAAAAGAAAGCCAACGCCAGCCCCTTCGATGCGGGCGACACCAAGTGGGAGGCCGCGCCCGGCGCGAATTGGACCGCCAAAAACCGCCCCGGGTTGCTCACGGTATTCGAAGACGAACCGGACCTGTACGCCTACCTGTTGGCCGATAAGGAACGCCCCCGCTTCGGCTCTCCGATGGAATCTTATTCGGGCCAGCGTTGCTTGATTGTCTCCGCCGCCCCGCCCTTGGCACAGCCGCCGTTGACTCCGTCGCCAACGACCGGAGCGAAGCTTGTTTTCGCGGCGAATGTCCCTGCGGCAGCGGAACGATGGCCCACGGTTGCCGAGAAGTCTGATCCGACACGGCTGGATGTGAGCCAGTTGGAGCCGATCAAGAACGCTGCGGAGAAAAAAGAGCCGGACAAGAAGCCCTTGACCCAGGTGATCCAGCGGCGCGTGCATCCGATGTTCCCAGTCGCGATTGATGCAACGCCCGGGCCGATTGCTTTTCGCTACCTCCGCTTTGCCTGGAAAAAGACGGCCGGCCAGGGGATTTTGGTGCGGCTCTTCGCAGCCGACGGTCGGACCTTTGTCTACTATGCCGGCGACGTGGGCGTGCTGACCGAACCCGCGATACGGATCTCGGCAAGTCTGCCGACGGAGTGGACCCTGGTCGAGCGCGATGTCGCCGCCGACTTCGGCCCCTTCAGCCTGAACGGGATGGTAACCAGTATGGCCGACGGCCCGGCGGCCTATTTCGACCAGATCTATCTGGGCCGAACCGAGCGGAACTTTGCCAAAACAACGGCGGCCAACGAATCGGCGAAGAACATTGTCGCGCCGATCAAGCCCGGGACGCCAGCAATTCCGACTCCCGAGTCTGTCACGCCCGGCAAGACGCGCCGCGAGAAGCCCAAGTCGCCGGTCTGGTGATGCGTGCCGCTCCGACTTCTACCCCCAGGCGACATATTGCGCCGTGGTCCGCGCCTGCGACAGGGCGATGACGGTCCGTTTGCCATCGGTGAAGTACGGATCACCCGTCAGGTTGCGCTTGGGGTGTTCCGCGTCGCATTCGCCAACCCCGCCCACGTAGCCGACACCATGGACGCGCTGGGCTCGCAGCAGGTCCTCGACCACGTAGTCGCGCGATTCGTCGACGTCGGGGTCGACGCGGTGCGTCGTGAGATTCCAGACCTTAGTGGTGAAACGGACCCCGATGTCGCGGCTGATCTGTCCCACCCATACCGGATGATCCAAGTAGTGCAAGGGAGTCAGCCAAAGCCTCAGGTGAAGCCGTTCGTTGATCGAGCTGCGGATCCGCTGCAGGGCCACATCCTGACTGCGGCCGAATAGATAGAGCGGGCTGACGGGCGAATAGCGATACTCGGCCCCGAACAGAAACGCCCGGGCGGTCTTCCAGCAGGTCTGAAGGGTGATCGTCTCGCTTTCGTCCCAGCGCGCGGTAAAGGCGCTCAGGATGGTGGCAAACTCGCCGATGACGACCAGGTTCACCGGATCGCCATGCCGCGTTCCCTTGGCATTGGTCGTGGCCGACGGCATGTCCTGAAGCCTGGCGGCCAATTGCTGCAGATCGCAATCGACCCGTTCGGAACTGGAGATCAGGTCGGCGAAGTCGCGCTTCAGGTAGTCGGCCGAGATTCCCGCCACTGGAATGACAAACGTCAAGTCGACGGCAGGCTCACTGGGGGCGGCATTCAATCGGGCCAGGCAAACATTCTCGGCTTCGCCCAATTCATCCGCAGCGTACAGACAGATATGAACAGTCTTGCTCCCTGCGTCGAGCGTCGTGTAAACAACCCCTTCGGCGGTTTCACCCGGTGGGATGGGACGGAGTGGAAAGCCCAGCGCACGAAAGCAGGCGTCGATCCTGCGGTTGGCTCGATAGGCCGTGTAGATCTTCAGGGGCGCCAGAAAAATCAGCACGGGGAAGAAGAACCAGGCCGCGAAGCCGAAAGCCGAAAGCCGCTTGATCGCCGAAAAATGATTGATGCCGGCCGCCTCGAGCGGCGTGTAGTAGTGCGGATCAATATCGAGCGTGTACAGCCGCAGCGGCTTGTCGCAGCGGTTCTCGATCTTCAGATAGACCGGCTGGATGCTGCGGCGGATCAAGTTCACGCCGAACATCTGCAGGCACTCCTGCGCCGAGGGCACTGCCACGGTCACCTGTGCCGCCGGGGCCTCCTGCGTCTGAGCCCGCTCGAGAAAGGACCGCAGCTCGGGCCTAGGGGCGTAGACCGTCGTGAAGATGCGTCGAACAGCTTGAGCCAGGCGAGGAAACATAGAAGTGGGCCGATTGGCATGATGGTGAGCGACCAGATCGCCAACGATCATAACAGCCCAGCTAAACATCCCCTACAGGGCGATCTCCGCCCGCAGACCGGCGACCAGGGCGTCTCGACCGTTCCCATCGGGATTGGCGATGAACTGCATTTCGGGCTGCAGCCGCAGCCAGTGCTTCACGTGAATCTTATAGAAGACTTCGATCGAGGTCTCTGTGGTCTTCCCCTCGGCAGCCGTCAGGCTGCGGCTGAAGAAGCATTGCCCCACGCCGACACCGCAGATGTCTTCGTCGCGGCGCGGCAAGGGACCGCGATAGGCCAAGCCTCCACCGACGTAGTCTTCCAGCGTGTTGCGGTCGTACGGAGCGTAGCCGTATTGAGCGAACAGCCCGAGCCCTTGCAGATCGTTCTCGTCGCCGGGATTCTCGCGATAGAGCATCTGATCAATGCTCACGTACAGCCCGTGGTTCGTTTTGAGCGTCTGGCCCGGCACTCCGCCCGACTCCTGGAAATTGCCGGTGTGATACCAGCCGCCGAAGCGGTAGTTGCCCGGCAGTCGCCCATCGGCCCACAGAGGGCGAAGCTGCGCCTCGAACAGCGACATGGCGCCGAACTCTCCCAGGGTGCTGAAGCCCCATTGCCCGCCAGAACTTCGACCAACGAAGAACGAGCCGTCGTACACACCCGCCCGCAGCATCAGCACGTCGCTGGCCTCATAGAAGGCCGCCAGTCCCAGCCCGCAGTTGGGATAGGTGGGAGGCAGAATGGTGGGGATCAAGCTGAAGGACGAGTTGATGTAGTCGACGCCATACTCGGGATAGATGAAGTCGCGGTTGGCATCCTGCTTGCCAATCTTGAAAGTCAGCTTGTCGCCGACCTTCTGTTCCAGCCAGTACTCAGTGACCTGGGTCACGGCGCCGAGTCGGGGAAAGGGCTCGAGTTCGTCGTAGAACTCGAAGTCCTTAACGTAGTGGGGTGTCAGAGTCTGGCCGTGGACGCTCTCGAGGTAGAGGAAGAATCGGCCTCCCTCCCAGGCTCCCAGTTTTTCGGTATCGAAGTTGAAGATCAGGTCCAGGTTGCCGATGTATTTGATCGCCCCGCGGGTTTGTGATCCGCCATGCGCCACGCAGAACGTGTCGCAGACATAAAGGTACTCACCGGAGATGGCTTCGCCGCCGTGGATCCAAGGGGCGAAGAGCGTTTGCTCGCTCAGCGGAACTCCCTCTTCTCCTGCCGTCGGCTGGCTATACGGCGGGAGGTCGAGCACGTTCGACGTACGCCCCGGCTCAGGCTCCGGATCAGGAGCGGTATCTTGTCGAACCGAGATCAGGCTCGCCGTCAGTTCGGCATCTGGCTCATGAGGAACGGGGGCCGGGCGTTGGTAGGGGTCTGCCGCGGGGCGGGGTGCCGCGACCGGCTTGTACTTGTTCCGATAGCGCTCGGCAGGAACCGGATCGGGATGGCTGCGGATGCCGCGCTCGGGGAGCAAGCTCCGTTGGGCAAAGGGAATGTCCCCCTGTGCAAAGGCTTCCACACCGCTGGCAGCGATGCATGCGGCCAAGATGAAGGAGACGGAACGCACGGAAGGAGGGACCTGCCTGCGGGGCGGTGCTTCGAAAAGGGAAAACTCCCTATCGAGCAGCATCGACCGTCCGACTTTAGTTCTTCGGCAAAGATCTCAAAGCCGGCAACGACGGCCCAGGCGGCAAGATTTAACAGGCAACAAGTCGACGACCCCTTGTAGTTTCTCACGCAGAGGGGGTTTTATCGGTCGGCAGTGGTTTAGTGAGCGGCAAGGCGCTAGCCGCCGGTGAATTTGCGTTGTCAGAGGGGCTACCGGCGGCTAGCGCCTTGCCGCTCACCTGCAACGTCAAATCGCACCGTACACCAGTGGCCGAAACGAAACTCACTTGGCGGCTGGAAGTACGACATCGAGAGCTCGCCCCGGACGAAGCTCAACCTGGGGACGATGCCCTGCAAAGCCTTTCACTCCCACGGCCGCATGAAAGACGCCGGGAGGATCGCCCGTGGTACAGAAGATCTGGTCGTGGTTCGGTCCGCCAAACGTGATGTTGCTGACGACCTTGCTGGGGAGCGGCAGGTAAGCGAGGACCTTTGCATCGGGACTGAGGACCGTGATCCGCCCCTTGCCCGTATCGGGGCGATGGAAATCGGCGACCCACAGGTTTCCCTCGGTGTCGAAGGCGCAGCCGTCTCCGCCCGAGCCACCGAGGTCGAAGAACTCATGAGGCTTGCCCAAGGGCCCGTCCTGGGCTGACAGCTCGTAGCGCAGGATCTTCTTCGACTGCGATTCGATCACATACAGGAACTTGCTGGCCGGATCGACATCCAACCCATTCGGAAAGGCCAGCCCCTCGGCGACGCGATCCACCGTTCCATCGGGTTTGCGGCGAAAGACCTTGCCCACGGGGTTCTTGGCCGACGAGTTCTCGGGATCGGTCCAATAGATGTTGCCGCGCGCGTCGAGGGTGACGTCGTTCAAGCTCCCCAACGGCTTGCCGTCGAACTGGTCGGCCAGCACACTCAGCTTGGGCTCCGGGCCAGCCAGGTCCAGCAACAGCATCGCCTTGTGTTTGTTGTCGCAGACGAGCAGTTGCGACTTGCTCCAGGCAGCCGTGCCGGCCGGGCCGATCTCGAGGTATTTGGAGACGTTGCGGTCCTTGTCGACCCGCAGCAATGCGCCGCTGCAGAAGTAGACGTTCCCCTCGTGCCAGATCGGGCCTTCGGAGTAGCCCGGTGCCTGGGCGTAGTGGTCGAACGTGACTTCGGCCAGTTTCTTGGCCAGCGGGCCGGCCGGTTCCTGGGCAAAAGCCGAGATCTGCCCAACGACTGCCGCCAAAACTACGGACCGAATGCATATCCGAAAGGCCGACATGGCAAGTTCCTTGACCAGATTTTCCATCTAAGGGAAGCAGGGTTGCCATTAGAATAGCGAGTGGGAATCGGCCCTGCGCCAACAAAAAACGCGGGGGCGGAATCCCTTGTGGTGCAGGCGTCCCGCCTGCCTGCCCTGTTAGGAACGCCACGGTTGTTCTGGCGCAGGCAGGCGGGACGCCTGCACCACAAAGACGGACGCCTGCACCACAAGACCACCCATGAGGAGCGAAACGATGCAGCGACGCGACTTCCTCGCTCTGGGGCTGGGCGGCTGCGCGGCCGGCCTGTATCCGTCGCTTGCGAGTCCCTTCGGCTGGCAAAGTTCGGTGGCGCGACGCCCGCCAGCCTTCAGTGTGGTCCCTGTGGTGGGAGATGGCCGCTGGATCTGGCGAGGGCCGCCGGCCGATCAGACCGGCTACCTGGAGCCGCGGTCCTACAGCCTGGATGTCGGCATCGAGATGGAAGGGCTGGGGGGCGCGACTGAGATCCTCTCCACGACCACGGTGCCGGTCGAGCATCCCGAACAGAAGATCGAAGATGTACAGATCGAAACGCGCGGCTGCGAGGCGGCCCTGCGGATGCTCGCCCCCGGGGCCGGGCAACTGGTGGTCTCGGCGGGGCAGATCGCCAAGGGGCAGATCATCTCTGCGGTGGCCCATTTCAAACTGACGCTGAAGAAGGAGTATCACGCCTACTCGCCGGAGCAGTTTCCGCTCAAGCAGAAGCTGCCGCTGGAAGTCGAGCGGGCGTTTCTGCAGGACAGCCCGGGCATCCAGACCAAAGCGGCGCAGGTCCGTGCGTTGGCCCGCGAACTGGCTGGCGAAGCCATGACCGCCGACGGCGCGCCGTCGAAACATCCCTGGGATATCGCCCGGGCCTTCGCCGCGTGGATTCCCAAGAATATCCGTCCGCAGATCGGTTCGTATACCAGCGTGACGGCCTGTGTCGACGATCGTCGGGGAGACTGCGAAGAGATGGCCGGTCTGTTCGTGGCGATGTGCCGCGTGCTGGAGATTCCCGCCCGACTGGTGTGGGTACCGAATCACGTCTGGGCCGAGTTCTTTCTGGTCGATCGCGACGGGGCCGGGCACTGGATCCCCGCTCATACGGCCTGCTACTTCTGGTTCGGCTATAATGGAGCGCACGAGTTAGTACTGCAGAAAGGGGACCGTGTCGAGGCGCCCGAGCAGCACAAACGTCTCCGGCTATTGGAGGACTGGACGCGCTGGCAAGGGCGTGGTCCGCGGATCCGTTACACGGGCAAGCTGCTTCCGCTGGCCGGCAACACGGGCGAAGATGCCGGACCGGGGGGACGCGAGAAGGACGCAACCGGCGAGTGGAAGGTGACTGGCGACCACCCGCAGAATCGCTATATCCGACGGTAGTTCGCTTCCAGGCGTATGTTTGTTTCGACCTTCTCTACCCGTTGCTCACTATGCCCAGCTCGGTTCCTTCTCCCTCCGGTTCCGCCGAACGCGTAGTGCGTTTGACCACACCGCCTCGGCCCGTGACCTGGCGAAGCTGGCCATTGATTGACGGCGGGGTAAAGTCGTGGATCTGGCTGGCGGTGATCGGCTCGCTGGCTTGGTTGGCGGCCTGGTTCATGGCCAGCAACGCCTGGGGGCTGGGCGTGGCCACGGTGTTGATGCTCTCGGTCTGGCGGCTGTTCATTCCCACGGCCTTTGAACTGAACGCCGACGGACTGGAACAGCGCGTACTACGGCGGTGGCAGCGGGCCCCCTGGCGAAGGTTCGTGCGTTGGGAGAGCTACCCCGACGGCATGTACCTGTTCGAGTCGCCGGGACGGCCGGCCTCGGATCTGTTCGATGGGATCTACCTGCCCTTGCCGAGCTCGCGAAAGCGACTTCGAGAGAAAGCACTGGCGGCGGTGGAGTATCATCTGGGGCCGCCGGCCAATCCGGCTTAAACACAGAAAGGCAGGCGGACCGAAATCGATCCGCCTGCCTTCTCACCCGGTCCTGCGCACCGGGTCACCCCGCCTCGTCGCCTGGATAGCCTGGGTATTTGTTTCTTCTTGCGCCTAAACGACTGCACAGTCCCCGTTCGACGGAGTCTGGGCCCTCACCAGCGGCGAATCGACCACGTGCTCAGCCAGGAACCATACCTGGAGTTCGTTGGTGCGAACCACGTTGCTGACCAGCAGATCGTTCGTGCCGTCGTCTCCGGCATCCGCGGCCTCTTTGGCGAACTGACGCGATTCCTTCAGCAGGATCTCGTGGGCGTGCAGCAAGCGCGAGATCTGCACGGGGACTTCTTCGCGGCCTCTCGGGGGACAGGGGATCGTACTCACGTCGGCCACATGCCCGCCCATGGCCAGGCTGATTCCGCCCAGCAACATGATGCGCTCGGCGATCATGTCGACCAGGGCGTCCTGTTCGGCGTAATGTTTATCGAATAGCAGGTGGAGCGAGTAAAACGTCGGCCCCGAAACCTGCCAGTGATGCTTTTTGTACAACTCTTTCAGCGTAATCGTGTTGGCCAGCACCAGGTTCAAATTCTCGACGCTCTGCTTGGTGACCGATTCTTCCAGCCCGATCGGCATGGGGACCACTTCGCCGTAGCACTGGATCTCTCCGCCCGATTGAATCGCCAGCGGAGTGGCCGAACTGACGGGGGCCGGCTTGGAATGCGTAGTCGTAGTCTTCACGGCAGCGGATTTCATAGGAGGGACACCTTCGCGTAATGACGATTGAGGGGGGGTGATTTCTTGCGGGCTCTCCGAGTATCCATTCCCGGCGCGATTCGCAGACGCTCGAATCCCTTTCCTCCGCTTCGCAGGAAGAGGAAGGGGGCTCGGGCGGCCCAAAAAATGCGGAACGAGCCGCAACGGCAGCACTCTTGCGAGTAAGCCCGTCGTTGCGGCTGCTCCGCTGACTCGGATTAGTCGCGCTTGAACATGACAGCCCGGAGGGTCGGAGCGCCGTTGACCGTTTCCACGATCGCGGCGACCTTCTCACCGATCTTGATGTCCTGGAGCGACGAGTCCTTGTCGTTGCGGCGGACCTTGGCATTGCCCGCAGCGTAGGTCCAATCCTTCTTGTTCTCGTCGGTCAGAACGACTTCCTTCTTGTCGGTGTCGAACGACTTCAAAACACCGTGAACGATTTCCTGGTTCTTGGTGTCTCCTTCTTGGACGAGAATGTAGTTGGCGGTCCAGACGGCCAGACCCTTGTCGTAACAGACGTTGATCGCATCGCCGGCCTGCAGGTCGCTCTTGCCTTCCTTGCCGCCGCGATTGATCACCACGTGCTCGCCGAGCTTGAACTTCCAATCCTTACCGGCGGTGTCCGTCAGAACGAAAGCCTTGTCCTCGGCATTGACGCTCTTCACCTTACCGCCAGCGACCGCGTCGGCCGCCTGGGCCGAGCTGCTGAACAACGCGACTGCCACCAGAGCGCCAGCCCATGCCAAATGATTCTTCATACTCATGTTCCTTGTACTGTTGGAAATACGCCTACCCGAGGAAGGCGAAGAAAACCAATCCCCCTTCACAAGAAGCGGGCAGCGTCCGACCTTCGGACGCGAATGCTTGGTGACCGCCAGAAAAACAATCACGTGACCTAACGCGTAGCAATTAAGGGACCAATGGGCCGATTTGTGCTGGGTGTGTCGGAAAGGTGTGAAAAACCGAGGTTTCGGTGGATCGCTCGAAACCGCATGCCAGCATTCTGTTGACCCGACGGGAACCAGACTGGTGGCCTTTCGGCCAAAGCGTCGAGGTCTCGATCGTTGTGGAAGAGTGCTGTCATGGGATAGCGGCCCTAGAAAGGAGCCGGAGATGTCTTGGGAACAAATTCATGCTCATTGGTCCGACTGCGAGCGCCTGGCGCGAAAGCGCTGGCACGAGCTTTCGAGGTCAGACCTGGCCCAAGTCGCGGGCGACCGCGACAGGTTGGCCACGCAACTGCGCAAGCGGTACGGAATGGAGGACGATGAGGTGGAGCGTCAGCTTCGCGAATTCCAGTGGAGCTGCGACTCGGAAGAGTGAGTTCGATGTCAGCCCCGCGGAGTGCGGTTGAGATCAACCCGCCGCGGGGCTCTGTTGCGGGAACCCCGGGCCGCGCTTTGGCGCCCGCCCCGATTCCCCAAAACGGCTCCTCGAGTTACCATTCGGGTCGCTCCCCGTATGTTTTTCCTGCGTCCTTTGCCCTTGAAGATACTCTGCCATGCTCGATCGCAAGTTCATTCTGGAGAATGCCGAAGCCGTCAAAAAGAACTGCGCCGACCGAGGCGTGCAGGTCGATGTTGATCGTTTTTTGGAGCTGGAGAAACAGCGCCGCGAACTGCTGCCCAAGATCGAAGAGCTGAACCGCCAGGCGAACGACCTGGCCAAGACCATCGGTAAGGCCAAGGACGAAGCCGAGCGGGACGCCAAGAAAGCCGAAGGCCGGGCCCTGCGCGACCAAAAGACCGCCCTGGAAGCCGAGAGCGAGAAGTTCGGCGGTGAGATCGACCAGTTGTTGCGGCGCATTCCCAACATGACTCATCCGGCCGCTCCGGTGGGCAAAGACGATCACTCGAACACCGAAGTCCGCCGGGGCGTTACCCCGCAACCTAAGTTCGACTTCAAGCCGCTCGATCACGTGGCGCTTGGCGAGAAGCTGGACCTGTTCGATCTGGAAGCCGGCGCCCGAGTGACCGGGCACGGCTTCTACTTTCTGAAGAACGACGCGGTGCGTCTGGAGCTGGCGCTGCAAATGTACGCGCTCGACCTGTTGAGCGCCGCCGGCTTCATTCCGGTGATCACACCCGACCTGGCCCGCGATTCGATCCTGGACGGAGTAGGCTACATCCCCCGCGGCCCCGAGACGCAGATCTATAGCGTGGCCGGGACCGACCTGAGCCTGGTGGCCACCGCCGAGATCACGCTGGGCGGCATGTACGCAGAGCAGACATTCGAGGCTGAGAATCTGCCCCTCAAGATGGTCGGCATCAGCCACTGCTTCCGCACCGAAGCAGGCGCTGCGGGCAAGGCAACCAAGGGGCTGTACCGCGTCCATCAGTTCACCAAGGTGGAGATGTTCGCCTTTTCGGTCCCCGAGCAGAGCGACGCCATTCACGAAGAGATCTGCGGGCTGGAGTGCAAGCTGTTCGACAGCCTGGGCATTCCGTACCGCGTGATCGACACGTGCACCGGCGATCTCGGGGGCCCGGCCTATCGCAAGTATGATCTTGAAGCCTGGATGCCGGGGCGTGGCACGGCCGGGGAATGGGGCGAAGTGACCAGCACCTCGAACTGCACCGACTACCAGGCCCGCCGGCTCAACTGCCGCTTCAAAAAGAAGGGCGAAAAGGGGACACAGTACGTCCATACCCTGAACGGCACCGCCTTTGCCATCGGCCGGGCGATGATTGCCATTCTGGAGAACTACCAGCAGGCAGATGGCTCGGTGGTCGTGCCCGAAGTGCTGCGGAAGTGGATCGGCAAGGATCGACTCACGGCGAAATAGGACGTCCGTCGGCTACCGCTTTCGCTTGAGATGCTTTCGATCTTCTCGCGCAGCCGGGGTCGAAGGTTTGGCCTTCAGTTGCCGGGTGGCCTCATCAGAAGGAAGGCGCAAGAGTCTATTCAGACCCCTGCGCCTTCTTGGATAGAGCAGCTTCTCAGGAACCGCAGCCTGTCAGTGGGTGTCACCACCGAACAAGGTCAACAACAGACCTGAAGCGCCCAGTCCCGCACCGAAGAGAACTCCGAGCGGAATCTCAAGCAACATCGGTCCGCCGACTGCCGCAAGCAACATCACCAAGCCCAGCGACTTGATCTTCTGCTTTGTACTGAGCGGCGTCGCGCAGGGGGATTTCACCACCAGTCCACAACGCGGGCAAGTCTTGGCTTCAGGGGAATGTTTCCAGGCACAATGCGTGCAACCAATCAGGGGAAGTTGAGGATCCAAAGTCACGGCCTCCATACGAACGCAAACGTGAGGGATAAGATCCGACGGCAGACGCTGGAACGCGTGGGGTTCGATTCGCCAATGGACATGCAAAGTCCATGGAGACATGCGCAGGAGGAGAGGATGTGCAAGAGAAGGAGCTGCGCGCATGCGACAGCACCTTCAGAGAGATCAAATCTGCAGGCGTGTGGAAGCCAAAGGCAGATGGGTGGGAAAGAACTCGGAGGAATGCTGGAAGATCCAGCCAGAGGAATCGTCAGTCCGCTGCGGATGGCCCGAGGCCCAACTCTGCGAGATCGCTCGCAACGGGATGCGTAGCTCGCGGCCGTGCTTCTCGAACGACTCTGCCATCCCCGCGGTCTGATCGGGGGACATATGCTCGATGACGGGCGGAACCAGGCCGCTTGCCGTCCGCTCAGGGAACTCGGCAAACAACGAGTATTCGCCGCACCAAGCCATCACCAGAATAATCGTCAGCAACGATTTCATGACCAGCTACCCATGCTATGAGCAGCCACCCTGCTGAGTCCGGCGTCTGACGTGTTCCGTCTAGATTCACCGACCCTTCAGCTAATACCAGCCTAGCACGGAATTTGTCGTATCGCCATCCCTCCTGAAATGACTCCAGGCGTTGCGTGGAGTAGAATCCTCCGAGTGGGTGGGCTTTCACCACGCAAGGCAGGCAGAGGCAGGTGATCGATGCAACGCTTCCAAAATACGATGCAGCCTGAAGTTCTGTTCCGCCTGCTGGCAACGGTTCTGATCATTTCGCTGGCCGCCCCGCCGAGCCAGGCCGACGAAAAAATCCGCCGCGAAGCGGACAAAGCCCGCTCGGTGAAGCTGCTGGAAGCGGACCACAAAGGAGAGATCGAGGCCCGTTGGATCGCCTTCAATGCGGCGTCGGGGCGATTGCTGATCACCAACAAGACCGAGGAACCGCTGAAAGTTCTGGTCCCTGTGGAGATGGTGGCTGAGCATGTCGTGCCGGCCGATTCGGCGGCAGGGCGATCTCAGACATTGGGCATCGGCCCGCATGCAGGAAAGGGCTATCAGCAGAACGGCTTCTTCAACGACGGCCCCGGCGAGGCCTTCTTTTTTGTGCCCGCCGGCAAGTCGTCTAAAGCCGAACTGCCGAGCGTCTGTCTGGAGTACGGACGGCCCGATCCCTCGAAACGGATGCGGTATCAACTGCGATCGGTGGTGGCCTTCACCAATCCGGCTCCGATCGTGGGCTTCTTGAAAGCGTGGCATACGGACCGCTTCTCGCAGAATGTCGCCCAAGCCACGGCCTGGCGACTGGCCGACGGGCTGACGTGGGAACGGCTGGCCGCGCTGCGGGCGGGAACGGTGGGCGCGTACACGGCCGGCCGACCGATGTTCAGCCGCCAGGATCTGGACGCGGCGAAGAAGATCGCGGAACAGGTTACCGAGGCGGCCGATAAGAAAACCGCCAAGTGAGAGCGGCCGCGATCCGCCAATTCGCGGACTGATTCCCAAAGAACTGGATTCCCCTCGAAGTGTCCGGCTAGAATCTCCGCAAGCCAACACTTCTCGCCCGGGGATTCCACCATGAGTTCTGATTCTGAAGCGCCCGCCGATCTGCCACGCATTCCCGTGCAGCGGTTTCATCCTGATGGAGGCTGCTCGCCCTCGGGCTGGATTCTGCTGCAGGGGGCCAGCGCCGTGGCCGGTGTGGTGATGGGACTGCTGACCGGCTTCATCAGCCAGTACTTCTATCTGGTCGTGCTCTTTCCCTGCGTCATCGGCTTCGGCATCGGCTGGCTGGGGACCACGACGATCACCAAGGGCAAAATCCGCAGCCCGTGGCTGGCTCTGGTGGCAGCCATGCTCGGCGGACTGTGTGCGGTCTGGGGAATGCACTACTTTTCTTACATGATGTTTTATAAGGCCCAAACCGCGAATATCTCGCCTGAAGAGTTCAAAGAAGTCCAGAATGTCGTGAGGAACTACGACCAACTCCGCCAGAACCCGCCTGACGACGAAGACCTGCAGAAGTTCCTGGAGTTCCTGGCAGCCAACCCCAAGGTCCTGCGGGCCCTGCAGGTCGAATCGTTCACGGACTTTGTCGATCTGGCTGCGGAAGAAGGGGTGACGATCAACAGCTCGCGCGGCGGCAATGGCAAAGGGATGAACCTGGGCTATGTCGGCAGCTACATCTACTGGATTGTCGAGTTGGGGATCATCGCCGGCCTGGCCGTGATGATGATGCGTGGCGCGGCGGCCGAGCCGTTCTGTCAGACGTGTCAGGAGTGGAAAGGTTGGCGGATGCTGGGGAGGGTCGACCTGGCGGCACCGGCCCAAGTCGCCCTGGAGACCGGCAACCTGAACGAACTGCGGGCGCTCAACCCCATGCCCTACGTCGGCGATCACAATGTGTCGGCCAGCGTCTGCCCGAACTGCGGCATCGAATCGCCGGTGGAAATGAAACTCGACAAGCGAACGCTCGATCAGAACAACAACGCCACGTACTCGACACTGACGACCGTCACCTATCCCGGCTATGCGATGCCGTTAATCGACCAACTCTTCGCCGAAGGAGAGATCGTGGACGAATCCGAGAACGTGGCCGACGCCATGCAGGATGGGGACGAAGCGAACGAAGGGACCAAGTCGTCGTCGTAGGTGGGCAGCGTGAAACGCTGCCCACCCCACTTGGCAAGCTTTTCGAGTTGCTGTTCTCGCCCCGCTGGGAGAGTGGCCATTCCCGGCCTATTTCGACCAGTAATCGAAGACCAGCACCTTTTCGATGCGCGGGCCGGCGATCGCTACAAATGCTTTGTGGTCGGCGTGCGGCAGGTAGATCTCGCGCCCCTTCTCGTCGGCGAAGGTCACCAGAAAGCAGTGCGTGAAACCCTCGGCTTTGCCTTCCACGCTGACGTCGGTTCCCCACTCAAATCCCTTGATCGTGTCGATCTTGCCGGGCAAGGCCGCGAACGTGTCGGTGATCTGCTTCAACTGCTCAGGCGTGGTGTCGGCCTTGAACTTGAACAGCACCACGTGGCGCAGCAGCTTCTTGGGCGCTTCGTTTTCGGCGGCCATGGCGAAAGTCACTCCGAACAGGACGAGAAACAACAGGCAGGCGACGCGAGGAATCCGGGGCATGGCAGCACTTTCTAAAAGGTGAATAGGTTCCCTAGAACGCGTTCACTCGATGGATAGATTCGGCGATTCGACAGTCTCACCCCTTGAACTTCAACTGCCCAAACTCTTTGACGCGATTAATGATCGCCGGCTCTACCGGCAACCGCTCCATGCTGCTCGCGCCATAAAAACCGACGATCCCTTCGGTCCGGTCCAGAATAAACTGCGCGTCGGCCGGTTCGGCGATCGGTCCTCCGTGACACAGAACCAGCACCTGCGGATTCACCCGCTTGGCGGCGTCGTGCATCGATTGAATCAGGGGGATGCAGGCGTCAAGCGTCATAGCAGTCTCGGCGCCGATCATCCCCTTGGTGGTCAGCCCCATGTGCGGAATCAGAATGTCGGCCCCGGCCTCAGCCATCGCCCGGGCGTCGCCTGGATTGAAGACATAAGGGGTCGTCAGCATGCCCATCTGATGGGCTGTGCGGATCATGTCGACCTCCAGGCCAAAGCCCATGCCGGTCTCCTCCAGGTTCGAGCGGAACTTGCCATCAATCAGGCCGACCGTGGGGAAGTTCTGCACGCCCGAGAAGCCCGCGGCGTCCACATCGCGCAGGAAGAGCTTCATGATGCGAAAGGGATCGGTGCCGCAGACGCCGGCCAGCACCGGGGTCTTGGAGACGACCGGCAGGACCTCGCGGGCCATTTCCATCACAATCTGGTTGGCGTCGCCGTAGGGCATCATGCCCGACATCGAGCCCCGCCCGGCCATGCGAAATCGCCCTGAGTTGTAGATCACCAGCAGGTCGATGCCGCCGGCTTCGCTCAGCTTGGCGCTGATGCCGGTGCCGGCCCCTCCCCCCAGGATTGGTTGACCGCCGGCGACTTTTGCCCGCAATCGGGCCAGGATTTCATTGCGAGGGAAGAGTGCCATGGTCGAGTCGCCCAGGAGGGAGGAAGGAGGCGAGGGAGGATGGTGGTGAGGGTACGAAGCCGGGCGGGGGGAGGCAAGTGGCCGGCGGAGTCAGGGCAACGTCTTACCCAGACTACCTCACTAGCCCGACGCGCCAGCGAGGGGAACTCTGTACCGATCTGGCGATCCTTTCCGCGGGTTCCCCTCGCTGGCGCGTCGGGCTGGTGTGTGTGTTTCGGCCGACGGGCATTGACCTTGTTCCACGGGAATTCCTACAATCCGAGTTTGGCCCAGTCCCTCAGCAAAAGCCCTTGGATGACTCCAGGCGCTGCGCGTTATCCCCACGGATCTCCTGCCGATGAAGACGGAACGACGTCACGAGTTGGAACAGAACGAACTGGCCGATCGAGTCGGAGCCTCGTTCGAGCAAGTCGCCCCGTACGGCAAGCAGATCGCCGCCTTGCTGGTGGCCGTGCTCGTGGTCGTGCTGGGCTATCGTTGGTACACCGGCAACATCCGGGCCAAGGACGAGAAGGCTTGGGAAGCTTACTACCAGGCGATGGCCATGCGCAGCTCGGACGCCAGCGGCGGCCAGAACCTGCGGCGCTCGAAGCTGAGCGAGGTGATCTCGAACAAGAACTTCTCCGGTTCGCCGGCGATTGTGTGGGCCCGCTTGAGCCTGGCCGATGATGAGTTGGAACGGGGCATCGACCACCTGTTCAACAACCGCACCGAAGGTGAGAAGGACCTGGAGAAGGCCAAAGAGGACTATCAGGGGGTCTTGAAAGAAGGGGCGAAGCTGAATGCCAAGCACAGCGCGGTCCTGCTGCCCCGCGCTAAGATGGGCCTGGCCCGTTCGCTTGAGTCACTGGGGGACGTGAAGGACGCGCTCAAGACCTACAAAGAAGTCGAGACCGAGTTCCCGTTGACGGCTTATAAGGTGGTCGCCCGCAAGCGCGTCACGTCGCTCGAGAACGACAAGGCCGAGAACTTCTACGACTGGCTCCGCGAGCAGGAAGTCCGACCTTCGGTTCCAGCCGGCGGCGGCACGCCCGGTCTTCGCCCCGACTTCGATCCCCTGGGCACGGGGACGGGAACGGTCCCCGGCCTGGATTTTGAGAGCTTGAAGTCTCCCAAGGGGATTCTGACCGACGACCTCGACGCGCCAAAGAAGACTCCCAAGAGCGAGACGCCGAAGGTCGATCCGGCCAAGACCGAGGTCCCCGAAGCCCCCAAGGGCGATGCGGATCTCAAGAAGGACGAAGCCAAGAAGGACGACAAGTAGGCCAGACGCTTCAGTCTGACCTGCCCGGCGCTTCGGTCAGGCGGAATGCCTGCACTTAACCGTCGGAAATGAGTGTCATGTCGGCTTTACCTCTTGTTGATGACGACGAGCTTCCCGAGGAAGACGAAGCGGCAGCCGCGGCAGCGATGCCCGCGACCGTGCCGGTGCCCGGTTCGGCCGCGCCGCGGCAGTTGAAGGTCGAGTCCTCGCAGCAGGGAGTGCGGCTCGATCAGTTCCTGGCGCGGCAGTTGCCCGACTACAGTCGCGTGCATCTGCGCAAGCTGATCAACGCGGCGGCCGTGAAGGTCGACGGCAAGCGGACCAAGGCCAGCTACCATCTCCATGGCGGCGAGACGATCGACGTCGAACTGCCCGAGTTGGTCCGCCCGGCCCCGCGGCCCGAGAACATCCCGCTGGACATCCTGCACGAAGACGACGACCTGATCGTCGTCAACAAGCCGTTCGGCATGGTCGTGCATCCCGCCAAGGGGCATTGGGCGGGAACCCTGACCAGTGCGCTGGCCTTTCGCTTTCAACAGCTCAGCACCGTCGGCGGCGCCAGTCGGCCGGGCATTGTGCATCGGCTCGATCGCGATACCTCGGGCGTGATGGTCGTGGCCAAGAACGACACCTGCCACTTGCGGCTGGGGGACCAGTTCGAGCATCGCACGATTCAGAAAGAATACCTGGCCATTGTCGCCGGGCGATTGGATCGCGACAGCGACCAGATCGATCAGCCGATCGGCCTGCATCCCTTTCAGCGCGAGAAGATGACCGTGCGCCGCGACCATACCAGCAGTCGCACGGCGCAGACTTTTTACGAAGTGATCGAGCGGTTCAACGGATTTACCTACGTGCGGGCCAAGCCCAAGACCGGCCGCACGCATCAGATCCGCGTCCATCTGGACTACGTCGGCTGCCCCGTGCTGTGCGACCGTTTATACGGCGGTCGGGCCCAGATCACGTACGGAGAGCTGACCGGCAACGCCAGCGATACGCGGGTAATTCTGGCTCGTCAGGCGCTGCATGCCGCGAAGCTTTCGCTGGAGCATCCCACGACGGGCGTCCGCATGACTTTCACCGCGCCGCTGGCTGGCGACATCGCCGCGACGCTCGATGCATTACGCGCCACGCGGGCGATTCCGGAGCGGCGAAAGGGCGGGTAGAATCCAGGACCGGATCGTTCGGGACAACGTGCCCCGACTTCCTTAACGTCGCCGTCGACAAGCCGGAGTAGTGGATGAAACTGGTGAAGTACCTGACCAAGACCGCGCAGCCTCGCGTTGGTCTACTTGAAGACGATATGGTCTGTCCGCTGACGCTGGACGGCCGGCAGTTCCAGTCGCTGGCCGATGTGCTGGAAGAGGCCGACATCCTGAGCACGGTCCAGTTTCTGGCCGATCGCTCGGCCGAGCCTGAGCGGGTCTCGGACGTTACGCTGCAGGCGCCGATCGACCGCCAGGAAGTCTGGGCGGCCGGCGTGACCTATCGCCGCAGCCAGACCGCCCGCATGGAAGAGTCCGAAGGGGCCGCGTCGTTCTACGACCTGGTCTATTCGGCGCCCCGTCCTGAACTGTTCTTCAAAGCCAATCCGCACCGCGTCAGTGGCCCCGGCCGACCGGTCCGCATCCGCCAGGACGCCAAGTGGAGCGTCCCCGAGCCGGAGCTGACGCTGGTGCTGAACTCGGCCGCGCGGCTGGTGGGCTACACAGTCGGCAACGACATGAGCTCGCGCGACATCGAGGGAGAGAACCCCCTCTATCTGCCGCAGGCCAAGGTCTATGATCAAAGCTGTGCGTTGGGGCCTTGCATCACGCTGGTGGAGTCGATGCCGCCGCCGGCCGAGGTGATGATCCGCATGGTGATCCGCCGCAACGAGAAGGTGATGTTCGAGGGGAGCACGTCCGTCTCGAACATGGCCCGCTCGTTCGAGCACCTGATCGGCTACCTAGGCCGCGACAGCAGCTTCCCCGATGGCGTGTTTCTACTCACGGGCACGGGCATCGTGCCGGCGGATGACTTTACGCTGAACGCCGGCGACCAGGTCGATATCACCATCGACGGCATCGGCACCCTGTCCAATCCAGTGGTGCAGGGTTAGTGTAGTGTCTCACACCGAGGGGGAACCTTAGCCCGCAGACTGGGACTGAGCGGCAGGGCGCTAGCCGCCGGTTGCCCCCTTTCGCAGCGCAGACCACCGGCGGATAGCGCCCTGCCGCTCACACAAGCCTTGCCACTCTCCCGAGAAATCCATGTCGACCAAAGAAGCTATCTACGACGAAGCCGACCGCCTGAAGGAAGCAGGGCAACTGGAAGAAGCGATTGCCAAGCTGCACGAGGCGCTGGCGATTGATCCCGGGTACGCCTTGGCCCACACGGCGCTGGCGCGCTTTCATAGTCGGCTGTCGCAGCACGACAAAGCGGTGGAGCATGCGCTCAAGGTGGCGGAACTCGAGCCGCAGGATGCCTTCAGCTACACCGCCCTGAGCGTCGTCTTTATGAAGGCGGGACGTATTCTGGAAGCGGAAGACGCCAAGGCCCGTGCCCAGACACTGACCGGGCACAAGCACTAGGGCGGATCGCGCGGCTAGCACTCGAAGCGCGTAAAGTAGGAGGCACACTCCGTGTGCCGTCCGCTGACACTCTCTTGAGTGCAAACGCGGGAGTTGGAGAGAATTCCGGCGGACGGCACACGGAGTGTGCCTGCTACTTTACGCGTCTCCATCGCAAAGCATCACGGCCGCCTTGCCGCTCAGATAAGGAGTCGCAGGCATGCACGCAATGATCGGCGGCTGTCGGCTGGAGTTGCATCAGGGGGATGTGACCCACGAGGCGACGGATACCATCGTGAATGCGGCCAACACCCGGCTGCAAGGGGGGAGCGGCGTGGACGGGGCGATTCACGCGCGCGGCGGTCCGGCGATCATGGAAGAGACGGACGCCAGGTATCCCGAGGGCTGCCCCACGGGGAGCGCCGTAATCTCGGGCGCGGGCGAATTGCCGGCCAAATTCGTCATTCACGCGGTTGGTCCCGTGTGGCGTGGTGGAAACCAAGGGGAGCCTGCGCTCTTGGCGAGTGCGTATCGGACGTGTCTCGAACTGGCGGTGAAGCACGGTTGCGAGTCGCTGGCTTTTCCGTCCCTCAGCACCGGCGCCTTTGGCTATCCGATTGATCTGGCCAGTCGCACCGCGCTGGCCACGGTGCGCGACTTTCTGTTGCAGGAAGCCAAACCAGCACGGGTGAGGTTTGTGCTCTTCGACGCGGGAGCGTACGGGGCGTTTGCACGGGCATTGGAAGAGCTGACGGGTTGACCTACTTGCGGTGCAGGCGTCCCGCCTGCGTTGGAGTTGCGTCGACGTCCCGGCGGAACGCCTGCCCACGTTGCAATGCCCCGGGGGATTCGGTCAAATCATGAGACTATCCCCCGCCGTCGCGAACCCCTCCCGCCGTCTCGCATGATGTCACACGCTCGCCTGCTGGCTCCGCTCGTTGCCGTTCTCGCCCTGGCTTTCTCTTACGCGGCCGCGTTTCAGGCGCAGGCTCAGGCCCCCAAGAAAACACCGCCGGCGAAGCCGCCTGCGGGCAAAGAGGTGGCCGCTACTGCCGCGAAGGGTTCGCCCGGCGACGCCCACTTCAAGGCCACGATCGCTCCTTTCCTGAAGCAGCATTGCGAGGCCTGCCATGGCCCCAAGAAACAGGAAGGGAAGCTGCGGCTCGATACGCTCACAGCCGACTTCTCGCCGGAGCGGGCCCGCGTGTGGGTTGAGGTAATGGACAAGATGAACCTGGGAGAGATGCCTCCCGAGGATCATCCCAAGCCCGATGCGGCGGCGCAGCAAGGTGTGGTGAAGTGGATCGCGGCCGAACTGCGCGGAGCCGAGCGCTCTGCCCGCGGCGTCCATGGCCGCGTGGTGCTGCGACGCATGAACCGCGTGGAGTACGCCAACACGATTCGCGATCTGTTGGGCATGACCTTTCTGCCCGGCGAGAGCCCGGTAGAATTCCTGCCGCCGGACGGCCGGGCCGAAGGCTTCGACAAAGTCGCGTCCGCCCTGATGCTGGATCCCTCGCTGCTCGAGAAGTACTACGAAGTGGCCCAGCGGATCGCGGAGAAGGCGATCGTCACCGGACCGCCCGAGTTCGCCACGCAGCGGACGCGGTTCGAGCTGGAAGACACGGCCAAGCGGGCGTCGATCCGCTATCAATGCGACGAGCCTGGCTTCTTATGCCGCGAGAAAGACATTGTGCTGATGGAAGGGGGGACGCGCTCGTTCGACGACCTGTTCTATCCCGGCACCAAGCGGAAGCGGATCCCGATCAAGGGAATGTATGCGGTCCGCGTGCGGGTGGGAGCTGATCCCGGCGAGCGCGGCGAACCGGTCATGATGCAGGTTGCGCGCGACAATGCCGAAGGGGTGCTGCTGAAGACTGCCGTCACGGCCACCGAAGCGGAGCCCCAGGTTTACGAGGCGGTGATGCCGCTGGGCGTGGACGGGGGAGAGTTCGGCGTGCGGATTCTCAACGGCACGCAGTTCCGCGTTCATACCAGTGCCTTCGGCTTGATGACGCAGGCGATCGACAAGGCAGGGGACGCCAAGGACTATGCGGCCATCATGCGACTGAAAGGTCGGATGCTGGCGGAAGGGATTCTGGACGGCGGCGCGCCGAATCCCAAGGCGGTCGATATCAAAAAGCTGCCCAAGCTGTTCGTGGACTGGATCGAGATCGAAGGCCCGCTGTACGAGCAATGGCCGCCGAAAAGCCATCAAACGCTGTTCTTCAAGAGTGCTGATGCCCCGCAGGATTTGGCCTATGCCCGCGAGATCTTTACCCGCTTCATGCCAAAGGCCTACCGCCGGGAAGTGGTCAAGGAAGAAGTCGAGCCGATCGTTGCGCTGGTGAAGCAGGAACTGGATCGCGGCACGAAGTTTGAAGAGGCGATCCGCGTGGGACTGAGCGCGGTGCTGACTTCGCCGAGCTTTGTCTACTTATTCGAGCCCAGCGGTGCGAACCAGCGCAAGCTGAAGGACCACGAACTGGCCACGCGGCTTTCGTACTTCCTGTGGTCCAGCATGCCCGACGCGGCGTTGCTGGAGTTGGCGGCGAGCGGCAAGCTGCGAGACAAGACGGTGCTGGAGCAGCAAGTCGACCGCCTGCTGGCCAACCCGAAGAGCAAGTCGCTGGTGGACAGCTTTGGTTCGCAGTGGCTGCGGACCGACGAGTTCCGCAACTTCAAGCCCGACGAGAAGCTGTACCGCGCCTACAACGATGCCTTGGGGGCGGCGATGGTCACGCAGACGCTGGCCTTCTTCGAGCATGTGCTGCGGAACGATCTGAGCGTGCTGTCTTTCATTGACAGCGACTTCACGCTGCTCAACGAGCCGCTGGCCAGGTTCTATGGCATCGAGGGGGTGACGGGGCCCGAGTTCCGCGTAGTGAAACTGCCCCCCGGCTCACCGCGCGGCGGCTTGCTGGGCCAGGCGGGCGTGATGATGCGGGGCTCGGATGGCGCGCGGACCAAGCCGGTGACGCGCGGCGTTTATGTTCGCGAGGTGATGTTCAACGACCCGCCCGACCCGCCGCCGCCGAACGTGGGCGAGATCGAGCCCAACATCCAAGGCAAGAACCTCTCGGTCCGCGATCGGCTGCTGGCCCATCAAAAGATTGAAGCCTGCGCTGCCTGCCATCGGGGCATCGACTCCTACGGGCTGGCGCTCGAAAACTTCAACGTGATCGGACTCTGGCGTGCCGAGCAGGATGGCGAAGATTTCAAAGGGAACAACCGTCCCAAGATCGACGCCAGCGGCAAGCTCCCCAATGGCAAGTCGTATGCGACCTTTGCCGAGTTCAAGGCCTTGCTGCTGGAGCAGAATGACCGTCTGCGACGGGCGTTGGCCGAGAAGATGTTTGCCTACGCACTGGGTCGCCCAGCCGAAGCGGCCGACCGGAGCACCATCGACCACATGACCCAGGCGATGGCTGAGGGCAAGGATACCTTCCGCAGCTTGATCAAGGCCCTAGTCGTCAGCGAAGCCTTTCAAACCAAGTAGCGCAGCCCCCTCCTCCCCGCCTAGCTCGACATCCTATGACCGCACTCTCTACGCGTCTGCACGATTCCCTGGCGGCCCTGCAAAAGGCCGGCACGTACAAGCAGCTTCGCCACCTGACGGGGCCCATGGGACCGACGGCCAAACTGGAGGGGATCGGCGAGGTGCTGGTCTTCTGCTCCAACAACTACCTCGGGCTTGCCGATCATCCGGAAGTGGTCGAGGCCGGACATGAGGGGCTGCGGCACTATGGGGCGGGGACGGCCAGCGTGCGGTTCATCTGCGGCACGTTCGATTGCCATCGCCGACTCGAGCAGCAGATCGCCGAGTTCCTGGGGACCGAAGCAGCCCTGTCGTACGTGAGCTGTTGGAACGCGAACGAAGGGCTGATCTCGAACCTGGTGCAGGATGGGGACGCGATTCTGTCGGACGAGTTGAATCATGCCAGCATCATCGATGCTACACGTCTGGCCCGACAGGCGACACGCAAGGTTTACAAGCACAGCGACCTGGGATCGCTGGATGCCGTGCTGACGGAGGTTTCGGCGTCGCCGGTCAAGATCGTGGTGACCGACGGGGTCTTCAGCATGGAAGGGGACGTGGCCAAGCTGCCGGAAGTGGTCGCGGCCTGTCGAAAGCATGGGGCCACGCTGGTGGTCGACGACTCGCACGGCACCGGCGTGCTGGGCGTCGGCGGCCGCGGCGTCCACGAGCACTTCGGTCTGCCGGGAAAAGGCCCCGCCGGCGTGGACATCTTTACCGGCACGCTTGGCAAGGCCCTGGGCGGGGCGGCTGGTGGTTACGTCGCCGGACCCAAGGACCTGATCGACTATCTTATCCAGCGCAGCCGGCCGCAGTTGTTTTCCAATGCCCTGCCCCCGACCGTGGCTTGCAGCGCAGGCAAGGCCTTGGAGATTCTGAAGCGAGAGCCCCAGCGTGTGGCGCGGCTGCAAGCCAACGTGAAGCAGATGCGCGACGGCCTTCGCGCCCTCGACTACGAGGTGCTCGAGTCCCCCACGGCCATCCTGCCGATCATCGTGGGCGAGACGGCCACCGCCATTCGGCTCAGCAACCGCCTGCTCGAGTTGGGCGTGTTCGTGATCGGTTTCGGTTTCCCCGTGGTCCCCGAAGGGGCCGCGCGACTGCGGGTGCAGATGTCGGCCGCGCACACGCCCGAGCATATCGAGCGTGCGCTGGCGGCCTTCAAGCAGCTTCGGAGCGAGGTTCCCTCGCGGAGCTAGCTCGCCCCGGCGTTAGTCGAGCGTGGCGTTCATCGTGTCCTTTTGCAGTTTGGACGCCGCCTTGATGATCTCGCCCACATAGGTCGCAATCACCTTATCTCCGTCGCCGTCCTTGTAGGCCATGGCCTTATTCAGCAGCGCAACGCATGCCTGAATGCGGCTCTTCTGGACCGCGATGTTCTTCTTTACGTCGGCGCCGTACTTCTTCTTCATCTCGCTTTCGAGCTTCACGAGCGCGGGCTCGATGCCAGTCTTGCGCGTGGCCTTCTTGCCGTTACGCTTTTCGGCCAACTTCTTCTGATTGATCCAATCCTTTGAAGACAAGAAATCCGGCATCTTGAGATCCTTAACAGGGAAGTGAAGGGTGGGACGATCGGAACGACCGTCCAGAGGCCGCATCGTAGCAAACCTAGAAACGTCATGCAAAACAGGACGGAAGTCGCAGTGGCGCGTGCTATCTGTCAGAATACAGGCACGGGCTTTTCCCAGCCTCTCCCTTCGAGTCCGTTTCCATGGACGCTTCAAACGCTACGCCGGCGAGTTCACGTGCTTCAGGCTCCACGCTCGTCGCGCTGGCTGGCGTCGGACTGGCGGCGCTGGCAGCAGGTTGGCTGCTGGGCTACTTCGTCCCGTCGCGCAGCGAGCGGTTCTATCTGCTCGTGCCGCCGGCAGCCTTGGCCGTGCATCTATTGTGGAATCGCCCCACACGCGATGAACGCCGTTCGCTGTTTTGGAAAACGCTGACCAGCACCGTCACGATCGGCGTCCTGTGCTGGCTGTACATGATGACGATGATCTATCAGATGATGCCCGAGCGCGGCCCTGACTTTGTGGGGCACGTCCGCGGCAGCGAGATCCTGATCGCCGTCTACTTCATGTCGGCCCTGCTGATCGTGGGCAACGCCATCCATGCGACGTTTCAACTGCTGGGAAACTTTCTCGGGACGCGATTTGCCCCGGCCGACAGCGAAGGGAAGCGCACACGACCTCGCCTGGCGATGGGGCTCGAGGTGGTGCTGCCCCGCGTGTTGACGGTCGCCGTGGCCCTGCCGTACCTGTTGGCCTGCCTGACGACGCATCGCATGAAGATCCCCAATGCGCAGACTCCGCTGACGCTGCTGCATCGCGAGTTCGAGGATGTTTCCTTTCAGGCAACGGATGGAACGACGCTGCGCGGCTGGTACATTCCGGCCAAGAAGCCCAGTCAACGGACGCTGCTGATCTGCCATGGTCTGGCGGCCAATCGCACCGCGTTTCTCACCTTCATGCTGGTGGGGGACGTGATGGACGCCAACGTGCTGCTGTTCGATTTCCGCGGGCACGGGGCCAGCGACGGCCACACGATTTCATTGGGCTATTGGGAGAAGCAGGATGTGCTGGCCGCGATCGGCTGGCTGCGAAGCGAACGACCCGACGATTGCCGCGAACTGCTCGGCGTCGGAATCAGCATGGGCTCGGCCTCGTTGATCCGCGCAGCGACCGAAGTGGAGCCGCCACTCTCGGGGCTGCTGATCGACAGCGGCTTTACCTCGACGGGGGACATGGCCGGGCAGATCGTATGGTTTCTGCCCGCGATCTGCCGCCCCCCGATCGTCGCGCTCGGCGTTCCCATCGCCGAGTGGGAGATGAACTGCCCGATTCTCGACGTGCGGCCCATTGACGACATCGCTCGGGTCCGTGCGCCGGTGCTGTTCTTTCATGCCGAAGGGGACCCGATGATCCCGCTGTGGCAGGGCCAGGCATTGCACGACCGGGCGATGGACCCGAAGCAGATGGTGGTGGTGAAGACCAACCATCACGGCGGATCGCTGGGAACCGATCCGCAGGGCTACTTTCAGCACGCCCAAGAGTTCTTCAAGAAGCCATCGCCTGAGAAGTAGCGGCTCTCGCAATGCCGCTCACGAACGTTCCTCATGGAACTCAGCCTGAACTTGGATTTCGTCTCCCAGCACCCGCGTCGGATAGGTCCGGGCGGTCATCGTCTCGTTGGCGTGCCCCACCCAGCGGCCGTCGGCCAGCGCGAACCTCCAGCAATGCCTGGGGCAGATCACCGCACCCTGAAAAACGCGGCCACGCGCCAGCGAAACCCCTTCATGCGGGCAAGCGTCATTCAGGGCGAAATACTCTCCCTGACTTTCAAATAGTGCGATGGCCGCGCCAGGCACGTGGATCAACATTCCCCGCCCTGGCGGGACATCACCCACTCTGGCCACGGTTCGGAACTCCGGCGCGGACATACTTGGATCAGCACCTGAAGGGAAGTAAACGACAGACGATTCCAGAAATTAGCGACATCCCCATTGTTTGATCAGTGGATGTGCTAAAAAATCACAGCTGCTCTGTGTGCCTGCCAATATATGCGATCGCACCCCAACCAATCCTCTCCATTCATGAAACCAAACGCCTTCACTTCGATCGCGATTCTCTTCACGCTTCTTCCGGCCGTCGCCCCGGCCGCAGAGCCCTCCGCGCACCCGCTCTTCAAACCCTACGGCATCGCCAATCGCACCCTGTGGAGCACCTCGCGCGTCATCGGTTCGCCGGAACCTCCCCCGCCTTACCGCGTGAAGCGGACACTTCCTAAGCTGCAGGTCAAGCAACCGCTGTCCCTCTACGTGGAGCCCGGCACTGCGAGCTTCCTGCTGATCCAGCACCTGGGCTCCTGGTCGGGTCCGGCCCGCATCCTCCGCTTCGAGGGCTCGCCCGACGTCGACAAGACCGAGACCCTGCTGGACATCGACGGAGTGGCCTACGGGCTGGCGTTCCACCCGCAATACGCCAAGAACGGCTACGTCTATATCGGCTCCAATCGTCCCACGAACGGCAAGCCCAAGCACAACCGCGTCTCGCGCTACACGATCGAGCGGCAAGCCCCGTTCCGCCTGGACCCCAAAAGCGAAGTCGTGATTCTGGAATGGGCCTCCGACGGCCACAACGGCTGCGATCTGGCCTTTGGTCCCGATGGGATGCTCTATATCTCCACCGGCGACGGCACCTCCGACAGCGACACCAACGACGTCGGCCAGAGCATGAATGATCTGCTGGCCGCCATGCTGCGGATCGATGTCGATCACCCCGTGGACGGCAAGCCATACTCCATCCCCAAGGATAATCCCTTCCTCGATCTGCCCGGCGCCTGCCCCGAGATCTGGGCGTATGGCTTTCGCAATCCCTGGCGGATCACGTTCGACTCCAAGACGGGGCACTTGTGGGTCGGGCAGAACGGTCAGGACCAGTGGGAACAGGTCATCCTTTGCAAAAAGGGAGAGAACTACGGCTGGAGCGTGATGGAAGGGGGCTATCCTTTCCAACTCCAGCGCAAACGCGGGCCGACGCCGATCGTAAAGCCGGTCGTCGATCACCCGCACTCCGAGGCCCGCTCCCTTACCGGCGGAGTTGTCTATCACGGTGCTTCGCTGCCGGAGCTCACGGGGGCCTACATCTACGGCGATTGGTCCACCGGCAAGATCTGGGGGCTGAAGCACGACGGCGCCAAGCTCACCTGGCACAAAGAGCTGACCGACACCACGCTGCAGATCACCGGCTTCGCCCTCGACCATCAGGGCGAACTGCTGGTCATCGACCACGGTACGGGCTTCTATCGCCTGGAGCCGACCCCGGCCGAGACCGCTCCGTCGAACTTCCCCCGCAAGCTCAGCGAGACGGGCCTGTTCACGTCGACCCAAGACTATCGCCCTGATCCGGCTCTGATTCCCTACTCGGTGAACGCTCCTCTCTGGTCCGACGGCGCCATCAAGGACCGCTTCATCGCCCTGCCCGGCGACACGCACATCGATTTCGGCACCGGCCGCGGTTGGAACTGCCCCGAAGGGACGGTGCTGGTCAAATCGTTCTCGCTCGAACTCGAAGCTGGCAACCCGGCTTCGCGCCGGCGGGTGGAGACGCGTCTGCTCACCAAACAGCAGAACGAGTGGATCGGCTATTCGTATCAGTGGAACGACGAACAAACGGACGCGGTGCTTGTCGAACTGCCGGGCAAGGACCAGATCTTCACGATCCGCGACCCGGCGGTGGCGAGCGGCACGAAACAGCAGACCTGGCACTTCCCTAGCCGCACCGAGTGCATGGTCTGCCACAGTCGAGCGGCCAACTACGTGCTCGGTCTGACCGAACTGCAGATGAACAAGCTGCACGACTACGGCGGGGTGGTCGACCAACAGCTTCGCACGCTGGAGCACCTGGGTGTGCTGCGCGTGAACATCCGCGAACACGAGGCGCAGTTCCATCGCCCGTTCGTCTGGGTTGAAGAACGCTTGAAGTCCCTGCTGAACGTCGTAGCCCCAAGCCCGAAAAAGAAGCCAACGAAGGAGCCGCTGAGTCAATCGATCGCTCGCAGCATTGCCGATCGCCTGCTCATCGAACCCGTTCGCAAACCGTGGCGCGACGTTCGCAAGGCGATCGCTGTGCGGCTCGAGCGTCATCCCATCGCCGTAGCCTGGCTTCCCAAGCGGCCCGAAGAATATCGCTCGCTGGCCGATCCGTCGGACAGCCAGGCCGATCTTGACCGCCGGGCGCGCTCCTACCTGCACGCCAACTGCTCGCAGTGCCATGTCGAAGCCGGCGGCGGCAACGCCCTGATGGAGCTTGAGTTCACGGCCACCATCGAAAAGCTGCGGCTATTCGACATCCGCCCGCAGCATCACACCTTCGGCCTGCCAGACGCCCGTCTCGTGGCGCCGGGCAAGCCGGAAAGTTCCGTTCTGCTCAAGCGGCTCTCGCACCGCGGCCAGGGGCAAATGCCCCCGCTGGCGACGTCGATCGCCGATCGCGAAGGGATCGAGCTGCTGACGGAGTGGATCCGCAAGATGCCGAATCCACCGAAGTAGGAAAGAAGACAGATTTGTCCACAGATGTCACAGAAAGACACAGATAAGAAAGACAAGAAGAAGTCTGAAGCAAACCTCCTTCCTCGTCTTTTACATTTCATCTGTGTCATTCTGTGACATCTGTGGACGATAGCTTCTCCTTGGCTCACTCTTGCCTTCTAGTCCCAGTTCAGCGTCGACGCGCTCTGATACTCCGTCACCCGCGTCTCGAAGAAGTTCTTCTCCTTCGATAGATCGATCGTCTCGCTCATCCACGGGAAGGGATTCGACGAGCGGTACTGCGTCGCTAGGCCGATCCGTTCCAGTCGCCGGTCAGCGATAAACTGCACGTAGTCGCGGAACAGGTCGGCATTCAACCCCAGGATGCCGCGCGGCAGCACGTCCCTGGCATAGGCGATCTCCAGTTCCACCGCTTCGCGGACCCGTTCGATCATCGCCTGCTGGAACTCCGGCGTCCAAAGTTCGGGGTTCTCGCTGCGGATGCCGTTGATCAGATCGATGCCGAAGTTCAGGTGGATCGTCTCGTCGCGCAGGATGTACTGGAACTGCTCGCCGATGCCGGTCATCAGGTTTCGGCGATGGAACGACAGGACCATCACAAAGCCTGTGTAGAAGAAGATCCCCTCCATGATCAGGTAGTAGCCGATCAGGTTCTTCAAAAACGCCTGCGCGCCCTCGAACGTGTCGGTGGTAAAGCCCGGCGAGAGAATGTCGGCCGTCAGTTCCATCTCCAGCCGGTCCTTCTGGGCGATGGCCGGCACCTCGTGATACATGTTGAAGACCTCGCCTTCATCCAGGCCCAGGCTCTCGACCACGTACAGGAACGTGTGCGAGTGCACTGCCTCTTCAAAAGCCTGCCGCAGCAGGTACTGCCGGCACTCGGCGTTGGTCACATGGCGAAAGATCGCCAGCACCAGATTGTTCCCGACCAGGCTCTCGGCGGTGGCAAAGAAGCCCAGGTTCCGCAGGATCACGCGCCGCTCATCTTCGCCCAAGCGGCTGGATCTCCAGGTCTCGATATCCTTGTTCATCGCTACTTCGGTCGGCATCCAGTGGTTGGCGCAGCCGTTGATGTAATGCTCCCACGCCCACTGGTACTTCAGCGGCATCAGCTGGTTCACATCGACTTGATGGCAGTTGATCAGCCGCTTGTCGCGGGCAGAGAAGCGGCCGGGAACAGGAGCAGTGGCTTGATGACGGGTGAGCGAATCCAATTCGAGCATGAGAATCCTTTCGGAGTTTGGTAGTGGAAGAAATTGGCATCGTAGGGTGGGCAGAGTGAAACGAGGCCCACCGCTGCGGCGAGAAATCGTGCCCCTGGAGCATCATTGGGCGTTGTGGGCCGTCAGTTTTCCCCGACGCGGGAAATGTCTGGCCAAAGCGGTGGGCCTCGTTTCACTCTGCCCACCCTACGACTCGTGACGGTTGCTGACTGGCCTGCTATTGGCACGCCTCGCACGTCGGGTCGTCCAATCGGCAGGCCGGCGTGACCTCGGCGGCTTCCACCAACTCACGGTGGACTTCCACGTCACTCGACGCGCTCTTGTGCTTCATCCACTTGGGTTGAATCCCAAAGCGGTTCACATCCAGCGTCGACTTCTCCACCTGCGTGGCGGCCAGCGTCCGCAGGTAATAGGTCGTCTTCAGCCCCTTCTGCCAGGCCAGCAGATACATGTCGTGCATCTTTCGCCCACTCGGCTCGGCCAGGTACAGATTCAGCGACTGCCCTTGGTCGATCCACTTCTGCCGCCGGGCAGCGCATTCGATCAGCCAACTGGGGTCGACCTCAAAGGCGGTCAAAAACCTCTGCCGCAGCTCCAGGGGAATCCGCCCGATGTTCTGCAACGAACCGTCGAAATACTTCAGCTCCTGCAGCATGGCGGTGTCCCAAAGGCCACGCTCTTTCAGCTCGCGAACCAGCGTCTCGCTCACCTGCGTAAACTCGCCCGACAGGTTGCTCTTGGCGTACAAATGCCGATAGGCAGGCTCGATCGACTGCGAGACACCGACCAGCGTCGAAATCGTCGCCGTCGGGGCGATCGCCAGCACGTTGCTGTTCCGCATTCCGTACCGCGCCACCGCCTCGCGGACAGGCTGCCAATCCAACCGGCTGCCACGATCGACGGGGACTGCCTCGCCCCGTTCCTGTTCCAGCAGTTCCAGCGTGTCGAGCGGCAATAGCCCGCGGCTCCACTTCGATCCTGCATAGCTGGGGTACGCCCCGCGCTCCCGCGCCAGATCGGCCGAGGCCAGGATGGCGAAGTACGAGACCGCCTCCATGCTCGCGTCCGCGAACTCCACCGCTTCCTGGCTGGCAAAACTCAACCCCAAGCCATACAGCGCATCCTGAAAACCCATCACGCCCAAGCCGACGGGGCGGTGTCGCTGGTTTGAGCGCTCCGCTTCCGGCGTGGGATAGAAGTTGATGTCGATCACATTGTCCAGCATCCGCAGCGCCACCTTGATGGTTGCGTCGAGCGCGGGCAGATCGAGCTGCCCGTCAGCCAGGTGCGCCGCCAGGTTCACCGAGCCCAGATTGCAGACTGCCGTCTCTTCCTCCGAGGTATTCAGCAGGATCTCGGTGCACAGATTGCTGGAGTGAACCACGCCCGCGTGATCCTGGGGCGAACGGATGTTCGAGGGATCTTTGAACGTGATCCACGGATGGCCGGTTTCGAACAGCCGGGTCAGCATCTTGCGCCACAGGTCCGCGGCCGAGAGCCGCCGGAACGTGGCGATCTCTCCTTCGTCGGCCAGCCGCTCGTATTTCTCGTAGCGCTCTTCAAACTCGCGGCCGTAAAGGTCGTGCAGATCCGGCACTTCGTCGGGACTGAACAGCGTCCACGCCCCATTCTGCTTCACTCGCTTCATGAACAGGTCGGGGATCCAGTTGGCCGTGTGCATGTCGTGCGTTCGTCGGCGGTCGTCGCCCGTGTTCTTCCGCAGGTCGAGGAACTCCTCGATATCGACATGCCAGGTTTCCAGATAGCTGCAAACCGCCCCCTTCCGTTTGCCCCCTTGATTTACGGCCACTGCCGCGTCGTTCACCACCTTCAGGAACGGAATCACTCCCTGGCTGTTGCCATTCGTCCCGCGAATGTGGGCGTTGGTGCCGCGGATGTTGGTCCAATCGTTCCCCAATCCTCCGGCCCACTTCGAGAGCCGGGCGTTGTCGGACACGACTTTAAAAATGTGCCCCAGATCGTCGCTGACTGTGCTCAAGTAGCACGAGCTGAGCTGCGGATGCAGAGTCCCCGAGTTGAACAACGTCGGCGTGGCCGAGGTGAAGCGGAACGTCGACAGGACCTCGTAAAACTCGATCGCCCGGTCCTCGCGGGCCTCTTCGCGCAGGGCCAGCCCCATCGCCACCCGCATCCAGAAGTATTGCGGGGTCTCGATCCGCCGTCCTTCGACATGCAGCAGGTAGCGGTCGTAGATCGCCTGCAATCCCAGAAAATGGAACTTGCCGTCGCGCGCCGGCTGCATCGCGGCCGCCAATCGCCCCAGATCGAACCGTCGCAACTCGGGCGAGAGCCGCCCCGCGCGAATGCCGTCGATCACGTAATGCTCGAACTGGTCGCGATGCACGCGCTCCACATGCCGGGCCTCGGGCATTTCGCCGAGTGCTTCGCGGTAGATCACGTTCAGCATCAGCCGCGAGGCGACCACGTCGTAGGCCGGATCGCGCTCGATTCGCGACCGCGCGGCCAGAATCTGCGCCCGATTGATCTCGTCGACCGAGATGCCGTCGAAGACCGAGCGGATCACGTCGTCGGCCAGATCCTCAACATCCACGAGCCCTTCGAGTCCGCGGGCCGCCTCCTGCAGCCGCTTGCGGGCCCGATGCGGATCGAGCGGAACCCGCGTGCCGTCTTCCAGCACCACATGCACGACCGCGGGCGATTCGGCCAGGGGCGCCTCGCCCCGGATCGCCCGCATCTTGGCATGCTCGGCCCGATAGATGATGTACCGCCGGGCGACCCGATAGTGCCCGCGGGCCATCAGCCCCATTTCCACCAGGTCCTGGATTCGCTCCACGTCGACGCCGGCCGCCTGACTGGCCAGCGGGGCCAGCTCGCCAGCCACCGACTGCACCACGCCAGCCACTTCGGCCAGCACGTCGGCCTCCAGCGGCTGCCCATCGGCCAGGTTCAGTTCCGCCCGAAAGGCGTTGACGATGGCGTTTTGAATCCGGGTCAACTCAAACGGGGTCGACCGGCCGTCCCGTTTTTTGACCAACCACTCGTGAGGGGCTCGCAGCATGAGATCGATCTCCTTCTCGTGTCCACCGACACGAAGTAAAGGCAGACCGGAACGATCTCGGGCGAGCGACGAGGAGGGCGTAACGCAGCCAGCGCGAAGATACGGCAACTGGTCAACGCCCGAGGGCTCGCCCGCCGTGTGCGCCAAGCTTTCTGCGACAGCAAAAAGCTACTGCGACCAAACGCATACCCCGACCGCCCCTTCCCGCGAAGGTCCGGCAGACAAGCGCCCTGACTCGACGGATCCATTCCGTCGACAAGCAGGCCAAGGCGCCCAGTCGCTGGCAGGTCTTCGGACTTCGCGGACACTCGCCGGGGGTCGCTGGCAGGCGCTTCGCCTGCCGGGGACCAAGGCAAACCTACTGGCCGTCGCTTCCCAACTCGCACGGAGTCAGTGCTTCAAGACGGCGTTCGTTTCCACTTACCGCTGCGGGGCAGTCCCGGAATCTCACCAGGTTCCCTCTTGTCGCGACCCCAAGCGATTGGGGTCGACCAGCAACGGGGCCCAACATATCGTGTGCTAGCGTTTTGTCAACGAAGATTTCATGATGTCGGAAATCCGACATAAATTCAATGTATGCCTCATACCAGACTGAAATATATGGTATATTTCAGATAGATATGATCACCTTGATACGCCTGAATGAAACGTGCGTGGCATGTCGGCCGAAGGCATCAACCCGAAGCCTTTCGCGCCCCCAGCGCCCCGGCCGATGGTCAGAGTTCTCAAATCTGAAATTTGAAATTTGAAATTTGAAGATTCGGCCGAGTCGGGGATTCAACCCGAAGACTTTCGCGCTGAGTTCAGCGCCGGCGCTGAGTTCAGCGCCGCCAACCCGCAAAGTTTGAAGGGGGTGACGCAACCCGAAGACTTTCGCGCTGAGTTCAGCGCCGGCGCTGGGGTCAGCGCCGGCAACCCGCAAAGTTTGAAGAGGGGATCAACCCGAAATCTTTCGCGCGCCCAGCTCCCCCGTCCGAATTGGTCAGAGTTCTCAAATCTCAAATCTCAAATCTCAAATCTCAAATCTCAAATTTCCGTTCAGCGCCGGCGCTGAGTTCAGCGCCGCCAACCCGCAAAGTTTGAAGGGGGGATCAACCCGAAATCTTTCGCGCGCCCCGCTCCCCCGTCCGAATTGGTCAGAGTTCTCAAATCTCAAATCTCAAATTTGAAATTTCGGCCGAGTCGGGGATTCAACTCGAAGACTTTCGCGCTGAGTTGAGCGCCGGCGCTGAGTTCAGCGCCAGCCCCCTGCGTTACTGCCGCAGCAGAAACTCTTTCGAGTTCAACAACCCCCAGAGCACGTCTTCCATCGCCCCCCGGCGGTCCTTGGCCCGCTCGATCAGCCCAACCGTAAAGGTCTTCTCTTCATCGCTGGGATAGCGACTGAGTGCGGCCAGGTACAGGTCCTCGATCATTTCGGCGTTGGACTTGCCGGAGGCCAGCAGACTGGCAATCCGATTTTGCTTTTCGGTCAGCAGTCCGTTGATGGCCGGCCCGCTGATGAGCTGAAAGGCCTGGCTAAGGGTCGTTTCGCCGGCTCGTTCGCATTCGCAAGTCAGCAGGCGGGGCGGTTTGCCGAAGAGCTTCAGGAACTGGTCGCCGTCGGTGCCGCCGTCGCGAGTGCGGATCGCGACGCCGGGGATCTCGCCCGCCCGAATGCCGGCCGGATAGCCGGTGAACTTGAGCATCACGCCGGTCGCCTGCGAGATCGAGTCGAGCAACTGCTCGGCAGAGAGTGAGCGGACCACCGCGTGCGAGAAGTTGCTGTCATCGGCGACGTTGGTCGAGTTCGGCTCGCACGAGAGCTGATACGTCCGCGAGTTCAGAATCGTCCGCACCAGATGCTTCAGGTCGTACTTATGATCGATAAAATCCTGGGTCAGCGAAGTGAGCAAGGCCCCGTTCACGGCCGGATTGGTCGGCCGGAAGTCGTCGATCGGGTCCACGATTCCGCGCCCCAGCAGGTGGTACCAGACGCGGTTCACCTGCATGCGGGCGAATTGCGGATTGCGGACCGGATCGGTCAACCAGTCGGCCAGCACTTCCAGTCGGTCTTCGCCGGCCGCGACGCTGGGCTTGCTCGCCCCCAGGAAGCGCGGCACGGTCGCCCGATTGTTGCGGGGGTCGGTCATCTCGCCCGTGCGGTTCATGACCACAATCTGCTCGCCGTCGAACTCGTGGCTGTCGTTCTTGTCGCGGCGATTGTTGGTGAGAATGCGGTAATCGACCCGGGCGAAGAAGCCGGCCCAGTCGTAGTAGTCGTCCTGGGTCCAGCGATCGAACGGATGGTTATGGCACTTGGCGCATTGCAATCGAATGCCCAGGAAGACCTGCGCGGTGGCCTCGGCCCGAGTCACGGCGTCGCGATTGGCGCGATAGAAGTTGGCCTGCGGATTGGCATAGGTGCTCCCTCGTGCGGCGATCAGCTCCTTGGCGAACTGATCGAGCGGCTTGTTGTCGGCGATGCTCTGGCGGATCCAGTGATGGAAAGCCTGCACCCCTTTGCGATCGAGCGCCCGCTCTTCGTTCTTCAGCAGATCGGACCATTTAAGGGCCCAGAAGTCGGCGTACTCGGGCCGTTCGAGCAGGCGATCGATCAGTCGAGCCCGCTTGTCGGGCGAGGTATCGGCCAGGAACGCACGGACCTCATCGGGCGTCGGGGGGACGCCCAGCACATCCAGCGACACCCGGCGAAAGAACACGGCGTCGCTCGAGACTTCCGAGGGGTTCATCCGCAGGGTCTTGAGCTTGGCGAACACATGGCGATCGATGTCGCCGGCCATGGGCACATCGTGCCAGACAAAGTCGGGGCGCTCCGGGACGAAGGCCAGGCGAACCGGCGCCTGGCGATCGAGGTAGCGGACGATCACCGTCGTTTCGCCCATCGACTCGCGCTCGACCATGCCGCTGTAGCTCACACTGACCGTGCGGCTGGCCGGCTCGTAAACCGCCATGCTGGTGACGTCGCGCTGCGTGCCATCAGTGAAGGTGGCCAGGGCTTTGAGCTGCACCTCGTCGTTCTCGCCGATCATCACCACGCTGGTGGGGCTGACCTCGAGCTTGGCAAGCTTGGGGATGTTGGCCGGATCGGGTCGCATCTGCCGCGCCATCCACTGCGCCAGGATGGCGAACTCCGGCGACGTCGCGCCGAACCGCCGGCCTCCTTCGTGCGCAATCTGGGCCGTGGCCTTCAACAGCAGCAGGCTCTCTTCGGGATGGACCGAGTTGGTCCGCCGGCCGAACATTTCTCGGGTCAGCACGGCCAGGTCGCCGGCCGGATCTTCGCCGCGCAGGGACAGTTTAAATCCCCCTTTGCCGGTCGCGTTGCCGTGGCAAACCCCCAGGTTGCAGCCCGCCTTGGAGAGAACCGCCATCACGTCGTTGCGGAAGGTGACCTGGGCAGGACTGGGCACGGCCGGGGCTGCGGCCTGCGCCGGGCGAGAGATGCCCATTCCAAGGCTGAATCCGAGCGCGGCAAGAGCCAGCGTGGACAGTCGGGGCATGACAAACTCCTGGAGAAGCGGGACCGGGATCGCATCAAGCATTATGGATGGGATCGCGAGGGCTTGGCAAGCGATTTCCGCCCGAGATTTGGGGGAGGAAGCGGAGAAGTGAGACTTACCTGGCCCGCGACAGCTTGGGTTCCAGCCATACGGCATGAGCGCCGAGATTCGAACCTCCGGCAGTCACCGTCAGTTCGAGCTTGTCGACACCCGACAGATCGACGACGAACTTCTGGATTTCGCCAGCCTTTTCAAACGGCTGCGAGCGGAACAACTCGGTCCCGTCCCCCAACAAGCGGAAGACCACCGGAGCGGCCAGCGGCGCCTGGGCGGCTGTGTCGGCCAAGGCCACGGTCGCCTGGAACTGACCGAACTGCTTGTGCAGACGATAGACCACCCGCGCGGACGCGTTATCAGCCGGATGCATCGAGATGGCATCGGGCGTGAAGTCGCCCCCCACAAAGACGAGCGATTGCCCGCCCGCGTCGTAGCCCAGCTTTCCGCCGGTGCCGAGCGTGCCCAGGCCGACGCGAACCGACTCTGGCGGCAGCGCCGACAGGGTGGTGATCTTGGCGACGAACTCGCCCAGGCAGGCCAGCGCCAAGTCGCTGGCCTCTAGCTTCACGGCATCGTCGTTCCCGGCGGCCGCGCGGCTGGCCCAGACATAGGCCTGTTGATAGAGTTGCTGCGCGGCAGCCTTCTCGGCGGCTTTCTCCGCCAGGCGTTCCGACGCTTTGCCCTCTTTGGGGGCCGGCTTCTCCCCCTTGGCCGGCGGTTTGTCGGACGCCTTGAAGGCCACGGCCAGCTCGGTAAAGCGCTTGGCCAGCGCCAACTGATCGGCCGGAAGCGTGGGCTCGGACAACACCCCGGCGGCCAGTTCGCGCAGGTCGGCGTCGGCTCCCAGCACCAGCATGGGCCAGGCCCGGTCCCAGTCGGCCAGTTGATAGGCCGCGAACTTGCCCAGCGCCAGGTTAGCCGTCGCATCGGCCGGCTCGCGGGCCAGCCGCTCATGCGAAGTCGACAGCTCCTGCCGATCGTAGTCGGCCTTCAAGGCCTTCATCCGCTGGGCCCGCGCCGTGGAATAGAGCGTAAGCGGATTGCCGCCAACGCGTCGCGAGAGCGTGGTGAGGAGCGTGTTGAGTTTGGTGGTGGTCTCGAAGTCGCCTGCCGCCAGGGCCTCGTCGCCGTACTGCACCGCCTGCGACTCCAGCACACGGGCCATGTCGTCGGAGCGGACCGTCTTGCCGGCCTGTAGCACCGCTTCGGCACGCATGGCCAGCGGATTGACTTCGAAAGACGACACGATCGTTTCGACCGCTTCGCGTGCGGCGGGCAGATCTCCGGCCGAAAGGGCTACGTCGCGACTGGCGGCCAGCAGGGCATAGCGTCGCGCAGGATTGTCTTCGACCGCCATCGCTTCGACAAACAACTGCCCGGCCAGCGCGGTCTTAGCCGAAGGATCGAGCTTGGCCAGGCCCGAGGTGAACTCTTTGGTCACTTCTTTCTCTTGCTCGTTCAGGGTGGCCTCGTCGGGGATGTCCGCCTTCTTCGGCATCACGGCCACCACGGCAGCCGGGTCGGGCTCTTGTTCTGTCAGGCTGGGGAGCCGCCAGACGCGCAGCCCGCCGTCGCGATCGCCCGAGAGTGCCAGCTTGCCGTTGTCCGAAAAGGCCAACGCGCCGGCCACTGCCGGAAGGCCCGGGAAGTCGAACGTCGAACGCCCGCTGGCCAGATCCCACAGCTTAAGGAACTGATCGTGCCCGCTGGTCAGAGCTCGCTTGCCGTCGCGCGAAACCACGATGCGGGCCAGGCCTTTTTCGTGACCGCGGCAGCGGAGGACCTCGCGACGCTCGGCCACGTCCCAGACCCGCACGATCTTGTCGGGACCACCGGACAGGATCCGCTTGCCATCGCGCGTGGCGGCGACGCACTCGGCATAGGAGCCGTCCTCAGGCATCTTGAGCCGCAGCAGGTCGCGGCCGAACTGGCAATCCCAGACTCGGACCGTGCGATCGAAGCTGGCCGAAATGACCTGCTTGCTGTCGTCCCAAAAGGCCCAACGATCGCCAAAGCCGGCGCCGATCACACGACGCAGCTCCTGACCGCTGACCGGATCCCAGATCATCACTGCCCGGTCGCGATCGGCCGAGAGGACCACGGGCTGTCCGTCATCTCCTTTACCGAATCGCGCGGCCACAATGGGGGACTGACGATGCCCCGGAAAGGTCCGCACCACTTGCCCTGTCGCGACGTCCCACAGCGCGACGCGGCCATCATCGCCACCGGCCAGGACCTGCTTGCCGTCGGGTGAGAAGGCGACCGCGCGGAGCGGGCGCTGGCTGGCAGCGATCTTCTCAGGCCGAGGGACTGCGGCTGCAGGAGCTTCCGTCTTCGCCGGATCTTCCGGTTCGGCTTGGGCGGGCTCGGTTTTGACCGGCTCGGCCTTCTTCTCCGCTTCGGCGGGAGGCTTCGCTGTCACATCCAAGATGCGAATCACTCCGTCGATTCCTACCGAAGCCATCAGTTTGCCGTCGGGCGAGAAGCCCACGTCGGTCACCGCACCCGTGTGTGCTTTAAGGACGACGCGGATCTGGCCCAACTCTTCAATCGGGTCGGTCAACACAGCCGGGGCAGTGGTCGAGAACAGTGTTGGCATAGGCCGCAGCTGCCAGGCATGAACGCTGGAGTCGCTGCCGGCCGTCAGCAGCATCGTCTGATCGGCGCCCACGGCCAGATTGCGAAGGGCTGCGCCATCGGCCAGCTCGTAGCGCTGCAGCTCTTCGCCCGTGTCGCGACTCCAAATCCGCAGCGTGCCGTCTTCGCTGGCCGAAAGGGCCCGGCCGTCGTCGAGCAATGCGACTCCGCGCACGCGCCCGGTGTGCCCCAGGTACTCGGTCAGCTCCACGCCAGCGGCATCGAGCCGATAGAGATTGCCCGTCGAACCGCCGTAAAGCAGCTCGCGGCTGTCGGAGGACCAGGCCACAGCGGTCACACCGCGCAGCTCAACTTCGAAGGAGGCTACCTCGCTGCCCCCTTCCAGATCCCAAACTCGCAGGGTGCCGTCGGCCGCGCCAGAAGCCGCCCGGCGAGCGTCGGGCGAAACGGCCACGCAATGGACCGAGCCTTTGTGCCCCTCCAGTGTCCGGAGGAGTTCCCCTTTCTTCAGATCCCACATCCGCAGCGTGGTGTCGAGCGATCCAGAGATGGCGGTCCGCTCGTCAGGCAAATAGACGGCGCAGGTCACGCCCGCCGTATGGCCCAGCAGACGGTGCGATTGTTGCTTGGCCTCGAGATCCCAGACGCGGACCGATTTGTCGAGGCTGGCCGACAGGGCCGAGTATCCATCGCGAGCGAAGACGACGCTGGTCACCACGTCGGTATGCCGGGTGATCTCGCCCAACGGTTGATTGTCGGCCAGCTTCCACCAGCGGATTGTCTTGTCCTCTCCCGCCGAGATCGCCCGCGTGCCATCGACCGAAAGATCGGCCCCCAGCACCGGAGAGACGTGGCCGCGCAGTACGTGTGTACGGGCCGAAGCCGGCAAGGCCGCCGCCGAGGGAGGAAGAACCACCGGCGCTGCGACGGTCTCCCCGCTCTTCTTGGCGGGATCCATCGAGGCCGCAATGACTGGCGGAGGAGGCGGGGCATTCTGCGCCGCGAGTTCCGCCTGTTTGGCTTGATTGTCGAGGAACATGCGAATGCTGGCAAAGATCGCCATGCCGACCAGACCGACGCCAAGCACGTAGGCAGCCGGGGGAATCTTGACCTGAAAGACGTACTCCGGGTCGTCGTCTTCGTTGGCAGAAGCTGCTGCCGGCGCCAGAGCAGGTCCGGGGACGGCCGCCGGAATGCTTGCCGGGGCCGGCGCCATGGGAGCCGACGGCGCGAGCGCATTGGGAAACGCCCGTTGCGGCACCGGGGACATCGGCATATTCGCAGGTGCCGGCGGCCAGGCCGCCGGGTGCAACGCCTGCTGCTGCTGGGCGGCCTGTTGCTGTAAGGCTTGCTGGGCGACCCGCTGTGCCTCGCGGGCCTGAGCCTCGAGCTGCTGGGCTTCGCTCTTCAGCGCCGCGTCGTAGCCTCGCTTCTTCACCGGATCGAGCAGACAAAGTCGCGCCGTGGCGATCTCTCCCAACAGCCGCTGCGAATGGAACGCGTGCTGCGTGTTTTGAAAGCTCCGCACATGGGCGATCTGGCGATCGGCCGCACCCGAGATGGTGTTGGGATCGTCCTCGAACGCGTCCAGTCCGAGCAAACGATAGTGGTTCGGCGGCCGCCGCGGATCGCGGATTCCCAGCCAGACGTGGTACGGATCGAAGGAATCGGCCATGGGCGATCCAGATCGGCGATGGAGCCATTAAGCGAGTGCAACAGATTCGAGCGCGGCCAGCGACCTCGCTCATTGGATGATCCTGCATGCGAGCCGGCCTTGCAAGGCGAACCTCCCGGGCGTTGGCATGAGCAAGGAACATCTTTCCGCCATTCCGCCCAAGACCTAGAATCAGCCGCATCGCAAAGGACTGTTGAAATTCAAGCTCTACATCCGCTTCAGGAAGCCTCTCCCATGGCGCGTTTCGTTCTCTTCGTCCCCCTCCTCACGCTGCTGGCAGGCTTGGTCAGCTCCTCGCCGGCCCATGCCGGAGATTGGCCGCAGATCCTGGGCCCCCAACGCAATGGGGTGGCCGAAGGAGAGAAGCTGGCGGCTGCTTGGCCCAAGAGTGGGCCCCCCGTCGTCTGGCAACGGGAAGTTGGCAGCGGCTTTGCCGGGCCAGCAATCGCGGCGGGCAAGCTGGTCCTCTTTCACCGCGTCGACGGTAACGAAGTCATCGAAGGGCTTGATGCCAAGTCCGGCAAGCCACTTTGGAAGCAGGCATTTCCGTCCGGCTATGCGGGGGGAATTGCCCCGGACAACGGCCCCCGTTGCGTCCCGCTCCTTCACGGTGGCAACGTTTATGTCTACGGCGCGGCCGGCGAACTGCATTCGGTCACTCTCGACAAGGGAGAGAAACGCTGGTCGCGGTCTCTGCTGAAGGATTACGCGGGGGACGAAGGCTACTTCGGCGCGGGCAGCACGCCGATCATCGCCGGCGACAAGCTGCTCATTAATGTTGGCGGAAAGGGGGCCGGTATCGTCGCCCTCGATACCGCTACGGGCAAGGAAGTCTGGAAAGGGACCAGCGAGGGAGCCAGCTATTCGTCTCCCACGCTGGCCACCATCGACGGCACCCCGGCCGTGATCTTCATCACGCGGCTCAATCTGCTGGCAATCGATCCGGTCAACGGCACGGTCTTCTCGAAGACTCCCTTTGGCCAACGCGGACCGACCGTGAACGGCGCCAACCCGCTCTTCCTTGATGGGCATCTCTTCGCCACGGCCAGCTACGGCATCGGCGCGCTGTGGGCCAAGCTGACCAAGGACTCGATCACGCCGGTCTGGGCGAACGACGACGCCATGTCCAGCCAGTATCCGACGCCGGTTCCTCATGACGGCTATCTCTACGGCATCGACGGCCGCGACGACATCGGCGTCGCCAAGCTGCGTGCGATCGATCCGCGAACGGGAAAAGTCGCCTGGACCGTAGAGAACTTCGGCATGGCCTCGACCCTGGCAGCCGACGGCAAGCTGCTGCTGCTGAAGACGGATGGCACGCTGGTGCTGGCCGACGCCTCGCCCAAGAAGTTCGCCGAGCTGGGCTCGTTCGCGGCCCTTCGCACCACAGCGCGGGCATTGCCGGCGCTTTCGGGCGGATTGTTCTACGCGCGAGATACCGAGACGCTGAAGTGCTGGGACGTGGGTGTGAAGTAGGCGGCTTGCCCTAAACCTTCAAGATCCGATCGCGGGCCACTACGCGCCATCGCCCTGTGGCTCGGCCCGATTCCACGACGACCGCTTCTTGATAGAGCGCGCAGGTAGGACAGATGTGCCAGGGAATTCCGTAGAGCGCGTCGCCGATGCGAAACTCGCCCGCCTTGGGCGTTTCCAGCACCAGGTGTTCTTCGCTATGAACCACCATCTTGGCATCGGGCAGTTCCAGAATCCGCACTCGCGGGTCGGGATTATCGGAAGCGATCGCCTTGTAGCCCAGGTCGAGGCAGAGCCGGTTGGCGGCCGGTTTGCTGATGACGCGTGTCAACACCGCCGCGGCCGGTTCGAACTCGAGATCGGGAAACTTGGTCGCGTAGCCGACATCCCAGAAAACGCAGGTCCCGGGGCTTAACTCGCGATCCGCGTGGCGGGCGTGGCAAGGGAACGTCGGCGTGCCCCCGCAAATGACGCGCGGGACCGGCAGGCCTTCGGCTTCCAGTAGTTTTTTCAAGGCGGCAACCGGAGCGAACTCCTGCTCGGTGTGAGCGACACGCTCTTCCAGATCAAGATCGCGAATATGCCCGTCGTAGACATGGAACCCGCCCGGCACGATTCCCGGCAACTGGGCCAACTCGCGATAGAGCGCCGCGGCAGCCGGGCCGGCGGCGACCCCCGTGCGATGCATCCCGGCATCGATCTCCAACAGGACCTCGGCCTGTTGGCCGGCGGCAGCGAGCACTGCCGAGAGTCCGCGGGCCACTTCGGAACTGTCGGCCAGCGTCGCAAAGCGGACCGCCGGATAGGCCGCGATGAGTTGCGAGAAGCGCCTGGCGTTAGGTCCCACCAAGGGATAGGCGATCAGCACTTCGGCTGCGCCGCAGCCCGCGACCATCTCGGCCTCGGCGAAGGTGGCCACCTTGAAGCGATCGATCCCCGCCTGAAGTTGCAGTTGGATGACTTCGGCCATTTTGTGCGTCTTCACATGCGGACGGAGCCGGGCCGTTCCGCCGGCATAGCGGATCATGCGATCCAGATTCGCCCGAATGCGGTCGGGATAGACGAGCAAGGCGGGCGAGAAGACTTCGTCGACGTTCTGAACCGTGTACCAGGGCATGGCGGAGGCTTCAGGAGAGGAGGGGGCGGAACAGTCGCTAGCTTCGACGCTGGTTCGAAGGAGTTCAAGCCCGGTCTCGTGGAAGACGAGCCGGGCTTTGGGATGGTGAACTTTTCGGGTTGAGTGCGCTGAGCTCAGCGCGGAGGTTGAGCTTAGCGCGGAAGATTTCGGGTTGAGTGGGAGCAGCGAGAGAGTGGGCCGTGAACTTTTCGGGTTGAGTGCGCTGAGCTCAGCGCGAAGGTTGAGCTTAGCGCGGAAGATTTCGGGTTGAGTGGGAGCAGCGAGAGAGTGGGCCGTGAACTTTTCGGGTTGAGTGCGCTGAGCTCAGCGCGGAGGTTGAGCTCAGCGCGGAAGATTTCGGGTTGAGTGGGAACGTGAACCGCTTCATCCCCCTCCCCAGACCTCCCCACAAGGGGGAGGTGGCAGGAAGAAAGTGGGGGCGCGGTGAGCGATTCGAGTAAGGGCGCATCAGAGCTTTGTAACTTTTCGGGTTGAGCGCGCTGAGCTCAGCGCCGAGGTTGAGCTCAGCGCGGAAGATTTCAGGTTGAGCTGGAACGTGAGCCGCTTCATCCAGCCCTCCGCGCAAGGGGAGGGAGCAGGAAGAGAGCTGGGGCGCGGTGCGGGGCCTAGTACGGACCGGGTGGCGGCACACGACTCCCCATGTGCAGTCTAGCAAATTTACAGTTTGATTTAAAACTTATTTGCGTTTATTTTTATGGTCCTGCACGGTATCTACCACCGCCAGCAGTTGCTCCGTAACGGCCCGCACATCGTAGTACCGCTCCGCCGCGGCGCGAGCGTCGGCCGCCAGTCCCGGACGATCCGCTCGCACCCGACGGATCATTTCGCACATGCCGTCGGCGACTGCCTCTGGCGTATAGTCGCGAAAGACGAGTGAACCGGGAGAGATATAGTCTTTGGTCCCGTTCGTGGGTCCCAAGAGTACCGGCCTGCCCGAGGCCAGCCCTTCCATGATGGCCGAGCCAAAGTTCTCGTTTTCGCTCGGTTGCACAATCACATCGGCGCGAGCCAGCAGACCTGGCACTTCGCTGCGCGGCACGACGGGCCGATACTCGACTCCCGCATTCAAGGCCGGATCGTCCAACAGGCGTCGGTACCCCGGCGCAATCGAGAATCCCCCCACTACCAGCAGCTTGGCGGCGGGCTCGCGCTGCCGCGTCAGGGCGAACCCTCGCAGCAGCAGATCGAACCGCTTGCGCGGCACAATTCGCCCCAGATGCAAAAACAGGACTTCCTCGGCAGGCTTGTCGGCCGGTGAAGCAGCCACGGGGAACTGAGCAAGGTCAACGACATAGGGCAATGCCGACAGCTTGTGCCGCCGCACGCCAAACTGCTGCCACGAACTTACCGCCCACTGGCTTCCACACAGAATATGATCGGAACGCGGATGCAGCATCGCCGCCTCTAGAAACTTGAACGCGTAGACTCCTGCAATAGGGACCAGCAGGCGCCCGGCACCGTAGCGGAGCATGTCTCCCAGATGGCGGGCGAACCAGAATGCCTCGCCGTTCGGGGTCCCCTGTGTCCAGCTTACGGTCGGAGCGCCGTGCAATCGCCATGGCGAGAGCAGCCCCAGCGATAGCAGTGCATCGTAAGGCGCTTCACGATGCCGCTGGCGAATCGCCTTGCCCAGCAGCCGGTAGTGCAAACTGTTCGAGATCGGTCCGAACGTGGAATACCCGAATCGCTTGATCAGCCCGCCGCGGCGATCGAACCACCGCCAGACGGATTGCGCTCCACGATGGGCGATTGGGATGTAATCGAGCCGAGGATGATCCGGCAAGGCTTCGCGCCGGATGAACTGATCGATGGCGAAGAAATCGATCGAATGACCGCGTGCCAGCAGTTCGTCGAGGATCAGGGAGTTCGCCGAGGCCAGGCTGCCCGACGCCGCGCCGACAAACCCATACAGGGCCAGTCGCCGGGAAGTGGGGCCTTGCGGCAACGAGGCAGACGCCATGACGGACTGATGACCTGGTCGCAGAAAGCATCCAGTATAGCGTGAGGCCGCGATGGTTCGAGTTGCGCGGAGAGTGTTTTCTTGAGTCCTCGCAGCGAAGGCGTCATACTCTTCGACGCAATCTCGTCCATCTATCCGCCAGGTATTTTGTCGATGGCACCCATGACGATCGATCCCCATGCCGCGGCGAGAAACGGGGACGCAGCAGCGCTGCGAGCCTTTATTCGTGGTGCTGGTGACATCGATTCGCGTGGGCGAGGGCAACTCGAACGGACGCCGCTACATATGGCCATCGAGTTCGGACAGGTCTCCGTCGCGCGGTTGCTTATCAGGCTTGGAGCCGACGTGAACGCCCGGGACTACCGAAAGACTCAGCCGCTGCATGTCGCAGCAGAGGTTGGGCAGTCAGCTATCGTGAAACTTCTATTGGATCGCGGCGCTGATCCGATGGCACTCGACACATTTGGTGAGTCGCCCATACATTGCATCGCTCAGGGCGGGGGTCTGGCGTCCGAAACGGTTCAAGTCAGGATTATCCGGCAGCTTTTGGCAGCTGGAGCCAGCGCCGACGCAATCGGAAATGCAGGGCGAACACCACTCTGGTATGCAGCGACGCGGGGAAAGGTGAAAGTCGTGAAGGCATTGCTACATGCGGGAGCCGATTCGTCGAAGCGAGCGCACGGGGAACTGGGCACGCCACAAGATGCGGCCGCGGGCAATCCGGTCGAAAGCGTACTTAGGGCGCTCCCTATCTCAGAAGCCAAATCGTCCGCGCGAAGTCGCCGAACGAAGCCTAAGAGTTGAACGACTGACCTCTGCGAAGATCCCGTCTGGCGAGCATCCCGTTCCAGAATCGTGCCGTGAACAGTAACGCTGATGAAATTCAGAGAGCGGCGCAATCTCTAGGATTCGACGCCGGACGACTCCTCAGATTGCCGCCGGAGGCTTCTCGACAGACCTACCTCGGCGCCCTTCGGTGCTTCGTCCCCAGCGGCGAGCCAAGTCGATGGTGGGAACATTTCCCATCAAGTACCGATCTGCAATTCCTCGAGGGGGACGGTTGGCGGCACATCACGCACCTTGTCCCAGATGCCGATGAGCGTGTCTGGTTCATTGCCGAGGAACTTCACCCGCCGGGATACTCGCTTTGGGAAGCTAACGTGCGCGACGTTCAGGCGATCATCGCCGAATGCTATGGCTTTGAGTTTTCGATCATCCAGCAGCAATTCCGTTGGCTGATCTGCGACACCCACCACGACCACCTGGTTGCCGTTGGAGCCGAAGTCGAAGAGAAATTAAGAGCTCTCAAGGGTTGCTGACTCCCCCTCTGTCAGGGAGGCTGCTGCTCGATTCGACGTCGTGCAGCCCCACGCATTCCGTCAATCGCCCGCCGCAAGTCCCAAGCTCGGTTTCGATCGGTCGAATACCTGTCTAGCCGACGAACCATCCGTTATTGACCGGTCGTAATAGAAGTTATAAATTGCGCCTAACGATAATCTTGCGCAAATTGCGCGCTTTGTGACCCAGGTGGCCAGTCGCTGCGGGAATGGCGGATGCCGTCCCTTGGACCGGTTGCCTTCTTCGCTCTTTGCTTGCGTCGGACGGTTGCAAAGGCTTTCTCCCGTAATGACTTAGAAAAACGCACGCCATGGAAATTCTGGAACGGATTTGGGAAATCCTGGGCATGATCTTCGGCGGAACCCTCCGCTGGTTCGAGCGATCGATCACTGCTCTGTTCGGCTCCTCCAACGCCCGGTACGTCCGCGCGCTGATGCCCAAAGTGGCTGCCGTGGCCGCTTTGGAGGATAAATACAAAATCATGTCGGACGAGGTCCTGAAGGACCAAACCCGGCTGTTTCGCGAACGCCTGGCCAAGGGCGAGACGCTTGATAGCATCCTGGTCGAAGCCTTTGCCGTCTGCCGCGAGGCCGGCCGGCGGTGGCTCGCCATGCGGCATTACGACGTCCAGATGATCGGCGGCATGGTCCTCCATTCCGGCCGCATCGGCGAAATGGTCACGGGCGAAGGCAAAACCCTGGTTGCGACCCTGCCGGCGTATCTCAACGCCCTGGCCGGCAGTGTCCACGTGGTCACCGTGAATGACTACCTGGCCCGCCGCGACATGGAGTGGATGGGCCCCCTGTACATGGGCCTGGGCCTGACCGTCGGCGCCATTCAAAACGGTATGGAAAGCGGCGAGCGGCAGAAGGCCTACTCGTGCGACATCACCTACGGCACGAACAACGAGTTCGGCTTCGACTACCTGCGCGACAACATGAAGCAGGCAGCGCGCGGCGACAGCCACTACGACTCGCGCTATCAGCAGTGCCAGGGGCCGCTCACCTACGCCATCATCGACGAGGTCGACAACATCCTGATCGACGAAGCCCGCACCCCGCTCATCATCTCGGGCCCCGCGCACGGCGACGTCACCAAGTATCCCAAGGCCGACAAGATCGCCCGGCAGCTGAAGCGCGATGTGCACTTCGAGATCAAAGAGAAAGAGCACACCGTCCATCTGACCGAAGAAGGGGTCCGCGAGGCCGAGAAACTGGCCGGCGTCGAGAGCTTCTACACGGCTGGCAACATGGAGTGGCCCCATCTGATCGACAACGCGCTCAAGGCTCATCACCTGTATAAGCGCGACGTGAACTACATGATCGACAAGGATGAAATCATCATTGTCGACGAGTTCACCGGCCGACCGATGCCGGGCCGCAACTGGAGCGACGGGCTGCATCAGGCCGTCGAATCGAAAGAAGGGGTCAAGGTCAAGGAAGAGAATCAGACCCTGGCCACCATCACCCTGCAGAACTTCTTCAAGCTCTACAAAAAGCTCTCGGGCATGACGGGCACCGCCATGACCGAGGCGGGCGAATTCTGGAAGATCTATAAGCTCGACGTGGTGGCCATTCCTACCAATCGCGGCCTGAAACGAATCACCCATCCCGATGTGATCTTCCGCACCGAAAACGAAAAGTGGAACGCGCTGGTCGAAGAGATCGAGCGCATCAACAAGTGGGATGTGGTCACGCTGAAGGACCGCGAGGTCGTGGGCGATCTGGTCGAACAGAACGACAAGACCGTGGTCATCAAGCCGCACGACCCGACCGGCAGCAAGAAGAACGTCGAAAAGGAATCGTTCGACATGGACAAGGTCGTCGGCGTCAGCCGCCGCGGCCGTCCAATTCTGGTCGGCACGATCACCATCGAGAAGAGCGAGAAGCTGTCGGGCATGCTCGACCGGCGCGGGGTGAAGCACGAAGTGCTGAATGCCAAGCACCACTCGCGCGAGGCCGACATCATCGCCCAGGCCGGCCGCAAATCGGCCGTGACCATCGCCACCAACATGGCCGGCCGCGGTACGGACATCATTCTGGGCGGTAACCCCGAGAACATGGCCTGGTCGCAGTTGCAGACCAAGTACGCCACACGCTTGGACGTGCCGCGCGAAGAGTGGGATGCGCTCGTCAAAGAGATCGAAGAACGCGAGCACATGAAGACCATCGGCCGCGAAGTGGCCAGCATGGGCGGCTTGCACGTCATTGGTACGGAACGCCACGAAGCCCGCCGCATCGACTTGCAGTTGATGGGCCGCTGCGGTCGCCAGGGCGATCCCGGCTCCAGCCGCTTTTACCTGTCGCTCGACGACGACCTGATGCGGATCTTTGCCGGCGATTGGGTGAAGAACGTCCTGTCGCGTCTGGGTATGCAGGAAGGCGAGGCCATCGAAAGCCGCATGGTCAGCAAGCGGATCGAAGCGGCACAGAAGAAAGTCGAAGAGCGAAACTTTGAGACTCGTAAGCACCTGCTCGAATACGACGAGGTGATGGACGAGCAGCGCAAGCGGGTCTACGGCTACCGGCAGCGGATCCTGGACGGCTCGAAGTGCAAAGACCTGGTGCTGGAGATGGTGGACAACCAGATCGCGCATCATCTCAGCATCTTCTTGAATCCGAACTTCGGGGCTGAAGAGTTCGCCCTGTTCGCCGGCAAGCAGTTGGGCGTGCAGCTCGAACCTCGTGACTTCAAGAACTTGCAGCTCGAGGCGGCCGACACGCTGGCCCGCGACGAGGCCGAACGCCAGGCCGAGGGCCAGGTGCTGGAAGCGTTGGAAGAGAACCTGCCGCAGGATGCCGAGGATCCCGAACACGATTGGAACTGGGAAGCGCTGGCTCGCTGGGCCAACACCCGCTGGACATTGAATCTGCGCGACAAGGACCTGAAGAAGTCCGGCCGCGACGAGGTCGGCGAAGTCCTGCTGGAGCGAGCGCGCGAAGCGATCGGCCGTATCGATCTGAAGCCGGGCGAACAATTCCTGTCGGAAGACTGGGGCAAGCAGACCACGGTCGACTGGGTCGAGCACAAGTTCGCGGTCAATGTGCCGCTGGACGAGATCAAGCCGCTCGACCGCGCAGCGATCGAAGCCCTGGTGAAGCAGAAGGCCCGCAAGGCCTACGAAGATCGCGAAGTCGAGTTCCCCGTGCTGGCCGGCCTGTACGGCTGTTCGGTCCCCGACGGACAGGGGCATCGCAGGTACGATCGCGAGCAACTGGTCAGTTGGGCGCGGCAGCGATTCAATGTCACGCTCGACATTGAAGACCTCAAAAACAAGCAGTCCGACGAAGTGCAGGCCATGCTGTTGGAGCATAGCCGGCGGAGCCTGAAGCAGGCCGACGAGGCTCTGGCCAAGGTTCACGACAAGCTGGCCGCCGTGTTCGCTGGCACCTCGATCGCCGAACGGAGCGATACGACTCTGGCGGTGGCCACCGGCGGCAATGGCGCGCTCGAGTCGCTGACGCAGTGGATTGAGCGCGATCTGGAGCATAAGGTCGCGGCCGAGGATCTGCGGCATCTGACGCGCGATCAGTTGCGTCTCCGGCTGGAAGGCTTTGTCGACGATCGCTACCGCCCTGAAATCCGCCGGATGGAGCGCGAAGTGGTGCTGCAGTTGCTCGATTCCAGTTGGAAAGAGCACCTGCTGTCCATGGATCACCTGCGCTCGGGCATCGGCCTGATGAGCTACGCCCAGGTCGACCCCAAGGTCGAGTACAAGAAGGAAGGGATGCGGATCTTCGAGCTGATGTGGCGCGGGTTCGGCGATCGGGTGACCGACCTGGTGTTCCGCATGGAGCAACTGGACGAGAACTTTGTCGGCAGCATCTGGAAGGAAAGTGCCGCCCGCAAAGAGGCGATCGTGATCCCCGGCGCTGCTCCGGCGGCTTCCGGCGAAGGGAACATTGGCGCCGAGCAGGACGCGGCCATCAAGGGGACCGAGAACACGGCCAAGCCCGAGCCGATCCGCAATCGACAAGACAAGGTGGGACGGAATGATCCGTGTCCTTGCGGCAGCGGCAAGAAGTATAAGAACTGCCATATGAAATCGCGGTAAACGCGACGGAGATTTGAAATTTGAGATCTGAGATTTGAGATAGGAAGAAGACCAAGGCAGGTGGACCGCAGATGCACGCAGATGTTCGCAGATAAGGAAGGAAAAGAAGAAGAAGAAAAAAATGCAGAGGAGAGCGCTCAACGACTCCCCAATTTGCAGAAATATCATTCTTCGTTTTTGTATTTCATCTGCGTAAATCTGCGGTCAAATGCATTTCTCCCCCCGTATCTCAAATTTCAAATCTCAGATCTCAAATCTGACTCTTGAATCGCACGCGAAGGATCGCGTCAGCCGGCAATCGTGAAAGGATTCACCGATGCCTTACCTTCTCAATCTCGTCTACGCGTTACTGCTCATCGTTGCCTCTCCCTGGCTGGCCTGGCAGGCGTATCGGACCGGTAAGTACCGCAGCGGATGGCAGGCCAAGCTGTGGGGACGCGTTCCGGAGCGAACGAGCGACCGCTTCTGCGTCTGGCTGCATGCGGTCAGCGTGGGCGAGGTGAACCTGCTCAAGACGCTGATGGACGAGATCGGTCGCCAACGCCCGGAGTGGGAGTGCGTGATCTCGACCACCACCGTCACCGGCTATGCCCTGGCCAAGCAGAAGTATCCTGATCGCCACGTGTTTTATGCGCCGCTCGATTTCACCTGGGCGGTGGAGGAAACGCTCGATCGCATCCGCCCGAACATGCTGGTGCTGGCCGAACTGGAACTCTGGCCGAATCTTATTTCGGCCGCCCAATTGCGCGGCATTCCAGTGGCGGTTGCCAACGGGCGGTTGAGCGAGCGCAGCTTCCGCGGCTATTCGCGGCTCAAGAGGCTGTTGATTCCGGTCATGCGGAAGCTCGACCTGGTGGCTGCGCAGAACCCCGAGTACGCCGAGCGTTTCCTGGACCTGGGGGCCGGGATCGACACGGTGCATGTGACGGGCTCGATCAAGTACGACGGTGCGCGGACCAATCGCCAGAACGCCGACACGCAGCGGCTGGCCAAGCTGATTCAACTGTCCGCCGACGAGAAAGTATTTCTGGCTGGCAGCACGCAGGCGCCCGAGGAGTCGTTGGCGATCGAGGCGTATCGCAAGCTTTCGAAGTCGCACCCGGAACTTCGTTTGATCATTGTTCCACGTCATGCCGAACGATTCGTTGAAGTGGCTGGCATTCTGGAGCGCTGCGGTATGCCCTTCGAACGACGGAGCCGGCTCGACCACATCCCCCACAACACACAGGCCCGCATTTTGCTGGTCGATGCCATCGGCGAACTGGGTTCGTGGTGGGGGACGGCCGATGCGGCCTTTGTCGGTGGAAGTCTCTCGACGCGCGGCGGGCAGAACATGCTGGAGCCGGCGGCTTATGGGGCCGCGGTTTCGTTCGGCACGGACACCCGCAACTTTCGCGATATCGTACAAGGGCTGCTGGCAGCCGATGCGGCGGTGGTGGTGAAGGACGGCGCCGAACTGACCGGCTTTGTCGCCCGCTGTCTGGAAGAGCCCGGGTTTGCGGCCGGTCTGGGACGTCGCGCGCGTGTGCTGGTGGCCGCCGGACAAGGGGCGACCGCTCGCACGGTGAACCTGCTGGTCGGCTTGATTGATGGAGAAGTCGAAACGACTCCTGCCCGCGAGCGCCGCGCGGCGTAGTGGTCGTCGCTATCGCAGCGCTCTTCGCTTCCGCGTGGCAATCACAAACGACACGCACACGCCGGTCAGTAGCAGGGCCGTGGCCAGGAACGTGAGCGGGTACGCGGGCAACTCGAGCCGCCGGCAGACATTCAGAATCAGCCCCGCGATCGGCGCTCCCAGAAAGGTCCCCACGTCCAGCGTGCCCAGCATCAGCGTGGTGCCGATCCCCCGATAACGCACCGGAAACGCAGTCCCTCCGCCGGCCACCACGCCAGGGAATAAGAATGCGTGGGCGACGCCGGAGAGCAATGCCGGCGGAATCAGGTGCCACTCGCTGGTTACCGGCAGCAGCAACAGGAAGCTGACAATCTGCGCCACGCCCCCCACCAGCAGCATCGCCCGGATGCCGTGCCTGGCCGGGAACTGGCGGATGCTGAGCCGCGTGATGAAGGCCGTCACGGCGAACGTGGTGAAGTAGACCGAGATGTTCGACACGCCCATCCCTGCGGCGAAATCGGCCATAAAAGTAGTCGCTACGCCGATCCCAAAGCCCATCGCGACGCCCATCCAGATCACCGGCCCGGGGTAATATCGCTTCAGCAGCCAGACCAAGGGCGGGCGTTGCCTGCGAATCACCGGGGGCGAGACATTCCGTGTGGCCAGCCAGCCGAAGACCAGCGTGGCGGTTCCCAGTCCGGCCGCGGCCAGAAACATCCTCTGGACCGCGATGGCCGGCGTAGCCGAGTAGCGAAACAGCATGTCTCCCAACATCGGCCCGCAGACCATTCCCACAAAGCCCGAGGTCCCCAGCGTGCCCACCATCTCGGCCATGCGGTCGGGCGAGGCCCGTTGCGACACGTAGACCATCGACGAGCCAAACGCACCGGCCAGGCAAGTGCTGTAGGCGATCCGCAGCAAAAAGACCGCGGGGTTGTCGACACCGGTGAGCAGCAGATGAGCGAGGCAGGTGACGACCAGCAGGGCCGATGACATGATCCACATCATCCGGACGCCGTAGCGGTCCATGGCCCCGCCTTGCACCAACCGCATCAGCAGGCTGCCGACCATCCCCACGCCCACAATCGCCCCCAGCCACAGGCGATAATCGCTGGCCTCGTGCAGTTTCACGAACTCCACGTACCGCAGCATCAGGCCGTTGGCCGTCACCACCGCGGCGTTGGCGATATACGCGCACCAAAAGGGAAAGCCGAAGTACGAACTGGGCGGCTCGGCGGTGCTTGCGCCCGGCTCGCTCAGGGAACTGAGTGAAGCATTTGCGGGCACGTTTTCAACAAGGCGGGACATCGGCACGGGCACATCGAGAAGGATGGGAGCCGTATTATAGGGACAGTCCGGCGAACGGGGCCAGGGTCCTTCTGGGGAGGGAACCGCTCTTGTCGGTCGTGGCGCGTCCCTTGATAATCGGGGCATGAATCGACCCTATGTGGGCATGATCGCGGTGGCATTGCTGGCACTGGCCGCCGGTCTGTCGTTTTCGGAATCGACCAACAGCGGGCTCCCCTCGGCAATGCTGCGCGTGGGACTTGTTCTCGGGGCCGTGTGGCTGGCATTCCCGCAGCTCGCCAAGCCGGTGAACTGGTGGATCGTCCTGCCACTGATGCTCGCCGTGTATGCGTTCTTCAAGCTGCCACCGACTGTCAAAGTCGGCGTGCTGCTGGCCAGCCCGGTGTTGTTGGCCATCTTCTGGCCCAAGATCCGTGAGGTGCGGGCACGGTTGATGAAGTAGCGATGAAGCGGTCTGCTGGGAACGGCAGGTCGAATCGCAAGTCGCCGCTTCCCGATCCGGATGCTAGCACCGACAACTTCCTTTGCATCTCGTCGCTTTCGCCGCGGGGTTGATATTCTGCCTTCGGGCGGTTTCGTCTATAACGCCGCCCTAAGGACCCGCCGTAGGAGCCAACGGGGGCCGCACTTGCTGGGTCATGGAGGACCGCGATGAAGGTTTTGGCCCTGATTGAGGCCCCCGATCACGTCTGCTACCGCTATCGACTGGCCGCGTTTGCGTCCGAGTTCGAGTCGCGGGGGTGGACGCTCGAACCGTTGCCTCTCGCGCCACGCACGCTTGCCCGCACATCTCAACTCCGCGCCGCAGCCGACGCCGATGTTGTGATCCTGCAGCGCAAGCTCCTCCCCTTCTGGCAACTCCGCATTTTGCGAAAAGCCGCTCGGGTGCTGGTGTACGACTTCGACGACGCACTGTTCCATCGCGATTGGCACTCCACCAAAGGGCCGACCAGTTGGCAGCGGCTGGCCCATTTCTGGGCGACCGTCTACCTCTCCGACGCGGTGGTGGCTGGCAACCGCTACCTGAAGGAACAAGCCGGCAACTACATCGACCCGGCCAAGATTCACCTGGTGCCGACCTGCATCGATCCCGAGCTGTATCCCGTCGCGCGGCACGAGCGGCGCGGTGCGGCGACCAAGCTGGTGTGGATCGGTCAGCGCAGCACGCTTCCCTCGCTGGCCGACGCCGAGGACGCCCTGGCCGAGGCCGGCAAGCGTCTCCCGGGGCTCGAGATGCGGGTTATCTGCGACTACTTCCCCAAGCTGCGCAACATCAAGATCGTGGAGCGGGTTTGGTCCGAAGAGACTGAGGCCAGCGAAGTCGCCGATTGCGACATCGGCATCAGCTGGCTCCCCGACCATCCCTGGAGCCTGGGCAAGTGCGCCCTGAAGGTGCTGCAGTACATGGCCGCGGGCTTGCCCGTGGTGGCCAATCCGATCGGTATCCATCAGCGGCTGATCGTCCACGGCAAGACGGGCTTTTTGGCCAGCACGCCGGCCGAGTGGGCCGAGGCGATCACCGTGTTGTCGAACGACCCGGTGCTGCGAAACCGCATGGGCCAGGCCGCACGCGAAATGGTAACTCGCGACAACAGCGTGGCCCGATGGGCGCCCGAACTGGCCAACATGATCGGCCGCTGGAGCGCCGCGAACGAGTTCGGCAGCCCGCTACGAGAGAGTCAGTTGGCAGCGGCCTTGTCGGCTCATCGCAGCCAGATCCGCGCCTTGGGCGCGGTCTCTGAGTGATGCGCCGGCGGACGTTCTTGGGGCTTCTGGCCGGAGTCCTGGCGTCGACTCCGCCCAGTTGCGCCCGCCTGGGGCCGACCAAGGTGGGGCATTCGCTCCCCATTCGGCATGCCGTCGATCTGCACAACCAGTTGGTGGTCTACTCCGACTTTGTGGTGCCGGCCGATCATCGGCTGCTGGTCGAGATCGCCCGGCAGCGCGACGACCTGGTCCGCAAGCTCGACCTGCCCGAGTCGAAGGAGCCGGTGCGCGTCTATCTGTTCGACTCGGCCGAGCGCTACCGCGAGTTCATGGTGCTCTACTATCCGGAGCTTCCTTCGCGGCGGGCGTTCTTCATGCAGACCGACACCCGGCTGGTGGTTTACGCCCACTGGGGGGACCGCGTGGCCGAGGATCTGCGGCACGAGGTCACGCACGGCTACCTGCATGCCGTCATCCCGCGGATCCCGCTGTGGATCGACGAAGGGCTGGCCGAGAACTTTGAAGTGCCGCCGCCGGAGATGGGGGTGAATCGTCCGCATGTCGAGCTGCTGATGAAGGTGCTGGACAACGGCTGGCAGCCCGACCTGATTCGCCTGGAACGGCTGGAGACGCTGGGCGAAATGACGCAGATCGACTACGCCGAAAGTTGGGCCTGGACCCATTGGATGTTGGAGACCGCCCCCGAGCGGCGCGACATTCTGACGGGCTATCTGCGGGCACTGCGGCACGATCCGCAGGCTGAGCCTCTTTCGACGCGTATTCGCCGAGGGCTCGGGGCGAGCGGCGATGATCTGATCGCGTATGTGAAAGAACTCTCGCGGAGGTAGTGGCGAGTGGCTAGTGGCTAGTGGTATCGCACGATGCACCACAGCGCACGAAAGCCGTCTTTCAAGCCGATCTTCTTGCCTTCTTCGTAGGTCCGGCCCGAGTACGAGATCGCCCGTTCGAAGATGCGGATGCCGGGGATACGGGCCACGCGCCCGGTCAACTCGGGCTCGATACCGAACCGCGTCTCCTTCAGGTCCGGGGCGATCCGCTGGATCACCTCGCGGCGGAAGAGCTTGAAGCCGGTCTCCATGTCGGTCAGGTTCAGGTTGGTGAACATGTTTGACAACTGGGTCAGCACCTGGTTGGCCACGTAGTGGAAGAAGTACAGCACCCGGTGTGAATCGCCGATGAAGCGGCTGCCGAAGACCACGTCGGCTTTGCCTTCCAAAATCGGCTGCAACAACAGCGGGTATTCGGCCGGGTCGTACTCCAGGTCGGCATCCTGGATCACGACCACATCGCCGGTGGCCTCCATGAACCCGCGTTTAAGTGCGGCTCCCTTCCCCTGGTTCTTGAGGAGGCGGAAGATCTTGAGGTCCGTTTGCCCGCGCCAGCTTTCCAGCAGTTCGCCCGTGCCGTCGGTGCTACCGTCGTCGACCAGAATGATCTCTTTGTTGAGCGGAGTGGCGCGGACCCGCTCGATGACCGTGGCCAACGTGCGGATCTCGTTGTAGACCGGGATCACGACAGACAGCACGAAGTTTTCGGGAATCGGGTAGATCCCGAGAACTCGGCAGGCCTGCTTGCCCAGCAACTTCTCGAATTGAGCCACCCGCTGGGGTGAAAACGGAGACCCTTCAGTGCGCATCAACTCCTGCAACGGGGCGTCTTCGCTCATCGTACGAACCTCATCCATGAAAAATCCTGCGTTGCGAACCGGCGTCTTCGCGCCGCCGGGTTACTTGCCCGGCAGCGGCGCCGACGCAGCATCGGTCCAATCGTCGGTCCGGAAGGGAGAGGCGGGCAGCCCGGCCTTGTTGACCAGGTTGGGCTCGGCCAACTGATGCCAGCCGAAGCGGACGGCCAGCGGCTTGGGAACCTTGGGGGACTGCACCACGATGGTATCGCCTTCGATGGTGGCCTCGGCCTGGACAAAAAGCTTGTCGTCGCCCGCGATGGCGAACCAGGTCAACGGCTTGTCGTCGCGAGCCTTCATCCCCTCGGCATGCTTGAACTTGATCTTGATGCGGCCCTCTTCCACGACCTTTGAGTCATACAGCGGCCCCGACACGACGACGTCGGTCTTGCCATAGGTCTTGTTCAGAGCCCAGCGAGCCAGGCGCTTGCCGACGTCCTGCTTATTGCGCGGGTGGATGTCGGTGAGGTTGGTGATGTCGGTCAGCACGGCCATGCCGGTGTTGGGGATCTGAAGCGAGGCAGTCTGTGCCTCCCAGATCTCGGGCAGGGCGGTCTCCTTGGCGCCGTACTTGTAGGGAGCCAACTGCGTGAACAGGAAGGGGAACTCGCCTTGGCCCCAGACCTCGCGCCAACCCTGCACCAAGCCGCGCATCAGGGTGTAGTACTTCATGCCTTGGCCCAGATTCGATTCGCCCTGATACCAGAGCGCGCCGCGGATGCCGAAGGGGGCGATCGGATGGACCATGCCGTTGTACAGACCGGTGGGCTGGCCATTGCTATTGAGAGGATGCTTGGGCAGCGAGGGGGGCGGCGCGATCGGCTGGCCAGCGGTGGCCGACTTCTCGGCGGACTCGAGCCACGCCTTGAACGCGGGGAGTTGCGTCTTTACGGCCTGTTGGTAGGCAGCCTGCACCTTCGCGACGTTTTCGCCTTCCCCCTTCAGGTCCTTCTCCGAGGCAAAACCCGCGGGCGGGATCCAGGGCTCGATCCGCGTGCCGCCCCAACTGGTGGCGATCAGCCCCACGGGGACGTCGAGTTCCTTATGAATATCGCGGCCGAAGAAGTAGAGGACCGCCGAGAAGCTGGGGACGGTGGCTGGCGAGCATTCCTTCCAACTGGCGTTCACGTCGCGGGCGGGCTCACCCGAGGGGACCAGCGAGACCAGGAACAGCCGGATCTTGGGAAAGTTGGCCCCCGCGATCTCTTCCTTGGGATTATTTGAGTTCGAGACCGACCATTCCATGTTCGACTGGCCCGAGCCGACCCAGACCTCGCCGATCAGGATGTTCGTCAGCTTGATCGTGTTCTTGCCGGCGACCGTCATCTCGAGCGGAGCACCGCCCGACTTCTGCGGCGGCAGTTTGGCTTTCCATTCGCCCGCGTCGTTGGCGGTCGCGTCGACCTTGGCATCGCCCAGCGTGACGGTGACCTTTTCGCCCGGTGTCGCCCAGCCCCAGATGTTCAGGGGGATATCGCGCTGCAGCACCATGTTGCTGCCGATGACGTTGGGAAGCGTGACATCGGCCTGGGCAATGGACAGCGGGACGAATACGGCGAGCGCCGTAAGCAGAGCGATTGCGGGGCGAATCATGAGAGGGTTCTCGCAGAGCGGAGACTTCGAGTTGGAAAGGAAGCCAAGGGGCGCATGTTACCCCAGGCAAGACTCGACCCGCAAGGAAGGGGAGGGGGCGCCAAACCTCTTAACCTTCCCCCGGCGGGAACCAGTCGTCCAGAGTAAACTCGCCATGCAGCTCCTCGGGCCGAAAGTCCTTCAGACCGGGTGCAACTCATTCGGCCATCAGCCCGCCAATCACATCAGCCAGATTCTCGCTCGAAAGAATCGATAACTTGGATTTGAAACTTGAAATTTGAGATTTGAGACGCGGGGACGGGGGGAATATGAACAGGAGGAAACGGAGGTAACAGAGAAAGACGAAATGCGTTTGCGACGATCCCCGTGAGAGGATGATCTCCCCCTTAAGGTCCTCATCGCGACGGGTGCCCATCTTCTCTCTACCGTCCGTCTACTTCCTCCTTCTCCGTTACCTCTGTTTCCTCCTGTTCATATTCCCCCCGTCCCCGCGTCCCCCCGCATCTCAAATTTCAAATCTCAAATTTCAAATCTGCCCACCCTGTCACCCCATCCTTACCGCAGCGGCTTTCCTTCCACCGGCTTCCCATTCGTCGTGAGTACCTGGAAGTGGTGCACCTTGCGGGGGCCTTCGTACTTCCAGACCACCTGCTTCTCGCGGTTCACTTCGAACATCCGCACCCCGCCGTTGGCGCCGTAACAGGCGATGACCGTGCCGCCGGTGGGAAGCCGCTGACATCCGCAAGCGTCGTTGATCGGCTTGCCGGCCAGGTCGTCGTTGGAGACCTTCCAGACGACCTTCCCCTCGGCGTCGAACTCCACCACTTTGTTGCCGTTTGTCAGAGCGACCAGCGTGTTGCCGTTCTCCAGGCGAATCGCCGTGAAGGGCCAGTTGCGGGCGTCGCGGCCGCCGAGTTCGGCAAGGTCGGTCTTCAGCTCCTTCACCACTTCGCCCTTGGGGGAGTATTCCTTGACGTTGAAGGCCAGCAGATGGGGGACCAGGTAGTTGCCGTTGGCCAGTTTGCGGGCCATGCGGGTCTGCATGTGGGCGTTGTCGGTCTCGGGGAGGAGCGGAATCTCGGCCACGATCTTGGCCTCGGCATCCAGCTCGATCAGCTTGGGCTTGGCGCCGAGTTCGCTGACCAGGGTCCGCCCATCGGCCAGCCGTTCGACGCTTCCCAGTTCGCGGTTCTCGGCCGAGCGGGCGTAGCGAAAGACGACCTCTTTCTTCTCGCGCGTGAACTCCTTCACCTCGTCGCTCCAGACGATCAGCACGTTGCCGTTGGAGAGAACCCAGCCTTCGCGGGCGCCCGCCTTGCCGGCATCCCACACCTCTTTGCCGTCTTCGTCGATGATGCCGGTGAAGTTGGGACCGGCGATGAGAAACGAGTGCCGCACCTCATCGGCGGCCGAAGCCAGGCCGGAGATCGCGAACAGAAGAACGGCCAGCAGGCCCAGGCGAGCGTGCATAGTTCAGTTTCCGAATAAATTGAAGAGGGCGGATTGATCCACGCAATCGTAGCGTGGATAACTCTTTAGGGAAACAGGTAGGACCGCTGCGGGTTCCTGAATTCTGCGGGGCTTTGCTCTGGCTCGTTCCAGGCTTGAGGCATTGAGGGGACAAGACCGCCGCCCCGTTCCAGGTGGAAGGACGTAGGGTGGGCAGAGGGCCGCGAGGCCCACCGCTCTGGCCAGCAAGCTCCTGACCCTGGACAGGATCGACTCGCCACCCAACTCCGGGACGGAATGATCTGGCCAAAGCGGTGGGCCTCGCGGCCCTCTGCCCACCCTACGCTGGCCCTCGTTCCAGGGACGCATTCCGCGGACAAGACCGCTGCCAAACTCCGCCCGAACCGCAAACTCTGCCATAGGTTGATTGCCAAGCCCTGCCGCATCTATAATCCCTCGTGGATGCGTTTTCCCTCCACTATCTCCGCCCGAATTACCAGCCAACCAGCCAAGGATTCCGTGCCATGACCCATCGGCTCGATCGCCGCGCGTTTCTACTTGAATCATCCAAGCTCTTCGCAGGCGCGGCCCTGGCGGCAACCGGTCTGGCGACTGTCCCCGCGCTGCTGCGGGCTCAGGACAAGAAGCCCAAGTTCGAGATCTCGCTGGCCGAGTGGTCGCTGCACAAGACGATCTTCGCCAAGAAGCTGGACAATCTGGATTTCGCCAAGACCGCCAAGGAAGAGTACGGCATCACGGCCATCGAGTACGTCAACCAGTTCTTCAAAGACAAGGCCAAGGATCAAGCCTATCTGACCGACCTGAAGAAGCGGGCCGACGACCTGGGCGTAAAGCAGTTGCTGATCATGATCGACGGCGAAGGCAAGCTGGGGGACAAGGACGACGCCAAGCGGACGCAGGCCGTCGAGAACCACTACAAGTGGGTCGAGGCCGCCAAATTCTTGGGCTGCCACTCCATCCGGGTTAACGCCGGCAGCGAGGGGAGCTTTGAGGAGCAGTTGAAGCTGGCCACCGATGGTCTGTCGCGACTGACCGAATTCGGCGCCAAGCACGAGATCAACGTGATCGTCGAGAACCACGGCGGCTACTCCAGCGACGGCGGCTGGCTGTCGAGCGTGATCAAGAACGTGAACAACCCGCGCTGTGGCACTCTGCCCGACTTCGGCAACTTCCAGAACTACGATCGCTACAAGGGCGTGAAGGAACTCATGCCCTTCGCCAAGGGGGTCAGCGCCAAGAGCCACGACTTCGACGAGCAGGGGAATGAGACCAAGACCGACTACGTGAAGATGATGAAGATCGTCCTCGAAGCGGGCTACTCGGGCTACGTGGGGATCGAGTACGAAGGCTCGAAAATCAGCGAGCCGGAGGGAATCAAGGCCACGAAGAAGCTGCTCGAAAAGGTCCGCGAGCAGGTGTAGGCCATCGTTGCTTCACACAACTCAAGGGCTGGGACTCGCCGTATGGCCTGTCCTGGCCCTTTTTTCGTTCATGCAGCAAAGTTGCTCCCCCCCAAAAAAAGCAGGGTGACGCCTGGCCTGCGCCCAGCGTCACCCTGCCCACACTCCCCGTTCGCGTTGGTCGTCTTAGTCGTTAGTCGTCGCTGCGTCCGGCGCCGCCAAAGCGGAACAGCAGATACAGCAGCGTGCTGATTGCCGACAAGGTTCCGGCCACGTAGGTCATGGCGGCCGCGTTCAACATCTTGCGGACATGCACCATTTCGTTGGGACCGGCGATCGACAGCATCTCCAGCTCGTGCTTGGCTCGATTGCTCGCGTCGAACTCCACCGGCAAGTTCACCAGTTGGAACGCGACTACGGCCGAGTAAAGCCCGATGCCCACCAGCACCAGCGGACCAAAACCAAACAGCGCGCCGCCGATGCACAGCCAAATGCCTGCGGTCGAGCCGAGGTTCGCTACCGGGACGGCCATGTTGCGGATCACCAACGGTGCATAGCGATGCGCATCCTGCAGGGCGTGCCCCGCTTCATGCGCTGCAATGCCTACCGCAGCCGCTGAGCGACCTGCGAACACATGCTCGCTCAGCCGCAGCACCTTCGCCCGCGGGTCGTAGTGATCCGTAAGTTCGCCGGCCACCGGTTCAATCTGAACCTGCGTCAGTCCGGCCGCGTTCAACACCATCCGCGCGGCCTCGGCACCCGAGAGACGCGTGGGCACTTGCTGCGCCTGTGCATAGGTGGAGGAAAGCCGCGCCTGGGCCCACAGGGCCAGGATCAAAGCGGGCAAGGCGAACAGAAAGTAGGCCGGGTCGAACATCATGGGCGGTATCCTTGTGGAAAAAGTCTCCCTGGGTTTCGCGATCATTCACTGGGACTGTAAGCTTTACGGACAGCTCGCGGTAACCGTTCACGAAAATCGACCGTGCAGCCCCCATCCAGGGGTCTGCTTCCGACTGCCAAAACGCGCAAAGCGACTCCTCAGGAAGGACACCAATGCAATGAGCATGCCGCAATCTCACAAAGCGTGGCGTTGCCTGCTGGCAGTTCCGCTCGGTTGCATATTCGCCTGCCACCTATTCGCCGCCGATCCGCCGATCTACCCCGATCATGCACAACTTTTGGTTTATCGAGACACCGAGGGCGGGGATCAACCTGTACGCACAGCGGCCGACTGGGCTCGCCGACGCGCAGACATCCTGGCCAGTTTCCAGCAAGTGGCCGGCCCCTTCCCCGCGGAGACCAAGAAGGTCCCGCTCGAAATGAAAGTCGAAGAGGAGCTCGCCGGCGAACGCTTCGTGCGTCGCAAAGTGACGTTTGCCGTGGAGAAGGGGGACCGACTGGCCGCCTATCTGTTCGTACCCAACGATCGGCCCGCGAAACTGCCAGCCGTGCTTTGCCTGCATCCCACCGAGCGAACCCTGGGCAAGGGAGTGCCGGCCGGACTCGGCGGCAAAGCCGATCGCCACTACGCGGTACACTTAGCCGAGCGTGGCTATGTGACGCTGGCCCCCGACTATGTCGGCTCGGCGGACTCGAAGTTCGATCCGTACGCCCACGGCTACGACAGCGCGACCATGAAAGGGATCTGGAACCACATGCGGGCGGTCGACCTGTTGGTGTCGCTCCCCGAGGTAGACGCCGCCAAGATCGGCGTTGTCGGTCACTCACTCGGAGGACACAACAGCATCTTCGTGGCGCTGTTCGACGAACGGATTCGCTGCGTGGTCTCGAACTGCGGCTTCTGCAGCTTCCCCAAGTACATGAAAGGGGATCTGACCGGCTGGTCACACGCCGGCTACATGCCCCGCATCAAGTCGAAGTACGATTGCAGCCCGGACAAGATGCCGTTCGACTTTCCGGAGTTGGTCGGGGCCCTGGCGCCGCGGGCCTTCTTGGCCAGTGCACCGGTGAATGACTCGAACTTCGACGTTTCGGGCGTGAAGGACTGCATCACGGCCGCCCGCGGCGTGTACGAGTTGCTCGGCGTGCCGGAGAAGCTCTCGGCCATCTACCCCGAAGCGGGGCACGACTTTCCCGACGACGCCCGCAAGACGGCTTATGCGTGGCTGGACAAATGGCTGAAGTGAGCGACTGCCAGTCGGACTCATACACTCCGGGCACGAACATCTCCCCGCTTGCGCGGAGGCAGGCTCACGGGCTGCCGGGGGATCTCGTGGTAAGGAACCTGCTCGAGCAGATGGCGGTTGCCGTGGAGGCACGCCCGCTTCTTGTGGACCGCCTGCACAACCCACCAGGGGGGCCTCGGGAACGTGCGTTCGCCGGAGCATCACTTCCTTCGCGCGCGTTTAGCCTTCCCAGCTCAAGCCGTGGAGGTTGCGTCCCATGGAGTTCGAATCGCGCAGCCGCGGATCGAGCGTGCGGCACTTGAAGCGGATTTCCTGCTCCTCTGGGCCTTCGCCGGTAGGCATCCAGCGTCTCAGCATCTGGCCCCTTGAGTGTCAGGCCCAAGGGGCGGCGGCCCAAGGGGCCGCGCTCGGTCTCACGAGATGCTTGGCTAGCTCGACCTGCTTGCGACGCCTTAACGATCGTGAAGCCGTCAATTTCTGATGAAACCCGACTCGGCAGAGAGGACGATCCACCGAACTATAGGGGCTCAGGGGCGTCAGGCTTATCCGTGGAGATGTGTAGTCCGCGACGACTGCGTTTTAGTTCCTTCCAAAGCCGTTTGATGGCTTCATACGCCTCGTTGGAGCCCAGCTTTCCGTTGGATTCAAGCGAGCAGATATGTCCCACGCGGGTCGCGAACTCTCTTAAGTTCGAGTCGAAAGCCCTGCTTTTCGTAGGCGTCTGCCACGAGTCACCTTTTGGAAAGCTGTGCAACTGGAGTCCTCAACGCGGATTCTATGGTGAATCTTTCGACTCGCCAATGCTTGTTCCTGTGCGGTTGCAACTCGGCCATTCAAGTTTCTCGGACGGGAGCCAACCGTTGTTGACGCCTCGCAATTCATTCGTTATTTCTATAACTATGGAAATAACAGCGGCCTCCAAAATTCTGGAATCCCTGGCCCAGCCTTCGCGGCTGCGGGTCTTTCGGCTGCTGGTGCCAACCGGTGCCGCGGGAATATCGGCGGGCGAGATCTCGAAGAAGCTCCGAATTCCACCCGCGACTCTTTCGTTCCATTTGACGCACCTGACAAACGCCCGGCTGATTGCCGCTCGCCGCGAAGGACGCTCGATCTACTATTCGCTGCGAGTTTCAATCATACGCCAGTTGTTGACCTTTCTGATGCAGGATTGCTGTCAGGGCCGGCCGGAGCTTTGTGGCGTGGCGCCGGGCGACTGCGACGAGCAGCGCGAGTGCGGTCAGGCCTGCGCCCCCAAAAAGCGTCGACGACAAACTCAACGCACCTCATGAATTCAATCGGGACACACACAGGATTATCAGCAATGCGAACGAATCGATGGATCCTGCTGGCGGCGATGGCTGTCGGTCCACTCTGCGGCTGCGGCACGGCGCCGCCCGACATTTCCCTGAACGGGGCCGGCGCCACGTTTCCCGCGGAACTTTACGAGTCCTGGGCGGACACCTATCGCCGTAAGTTTCCAGCGGTCGACGTGACGTACACCGCGGTCGGCAGCAGCGAAGGAATCAACCGCTTTCTGGCCGAGAGCGTTGACATCGGCGCTAGCGACGCCGCCCTATCGGATGAGCAGATCGCCAAAGTCAAACGGGGCGCACTGTTGATTCCAGCCACTGCGGGCAGCCTGACCGTGGCATACAACCCCGAAGGCATGCCTTCCGAGAGTATCAAACTGTCTCGCGAGGTTTATGCCGACATCTTCCTTGGAAAGATCACCAGCTGGAGTGATGCGCGCATCGCCCAACTGAATCCTGGCGTCAAGCTGCCTGACCTGCCCATCACCATCGTGGTGCGAAGCGATGGCAGCGGAACTACGTTTGCCTTCACCAATCACCTGAGCTCGATCAGTCCGGAATGGAAGAATGGACCGGGCGTAGGGCGAAGCGTGAAATGGCCGAAAGCCGATCACAATGCGCCAGGAAATGACAAGGTCGCACGCGAAGTGCAACTCAAACCCGGGGCAATCTCGTACCTTGAGTATGGGGTTGCCTCACGCGCAAAACTGGGAATGGCAACGCTCGAGAACAAGTCGGGCAACTATGTCGAGCCGACAGGGCATAGCGGGCTTGAAACGCTCCTCCATGCCGAGTTGCCCGAGAATCTGCGAGCATTTTTTCCCGACCCCGCGGGCAAAGACGCCTATCCGATCGTCACGTTTACGTGGCTACTGGTCTACCAAAACTACGAGTCTGCCGAGAAAGCCGACGCCGTCCGCAAATACCTCCGATGGTGCCTGACCGAGGGGCAAAGCCAGAACGAGAGTCTGGGCTTTATTCGTCTTTCGCCGCAGGTGGCCAAGGCGAGCCTTGCAGCCGTGGAGAAGGTGAAACCTTAATGCAGTCCGCGCGAGCGGAGCACCAGAATGGACACCAGCAAGGTGGTTCCCATCAAACCCATTGACCAGAGAAATCCTGACGGGTTCTCTGTCAACGGCAGGCCGCCCACGTTCATCCCAAAGATTCCGCTGATCAGCGTGACGGGCAACATCAGCGAAGTCACGATCGAAAGGAATAGCAGATTGCGGTTGGTCGCCTCGCCGAGCTGCTGAGTGAGTTCCTCCTGCACGAGTCTTGCGCGAACTTGCACAAGCTCCAGGTCGGCCGCCAGGGCGGACATCCGGTTGCAAGCTCTTCGCAGTTGAGCGTAGTCCTCTTCGTTGCACCAGCATTGCAGTTGGTCGTCGAACTCTTCGTCATGAGGAACGGCAATATGCCGTCGCAGGCGGGCGAGATAGCGCCGCACACGCCCTAGCTCGCGGCCGTCGGACGAACCACCGCTCAGCAGCCGTTCTTCGGTGTCGTCAACGGTCTTGCTCAGGGCGGCGATCTCCCCCGCAAGCAAGTCGGCCAAACGTCGCAGTAGCATCGCCACGAGCTGAGGGGGCGACTCAGCCATTAGCCCCTGCTGGGCGTCGCAGCGCAGTCGGTCGATGCCCTGCAATGGGCGTCGTCGTCCGGTTACCACCAGGTTGGCACTAACGTAGATGCTGAGCACATCGATGCCCAAGGGATCGGCGTCTGCGGACACTCGCAGGTCGCCGACAATGGCCACCAAGCCGTCATGAACCGGTTCAAAGCCCACATTGCGATCTGACGAAAGCAGCAGGTCTCTGGCGACCCGCGGGATCATCGTGCAGGACTCAATCCAGTTCTTGGCACGCATGTCGGTGACGTTGAAGTGCAGCCAAAGCGGCTCTCGTCCAAGCTCGTCGCACGCAATGTCCTTCAACTCAACAGGCTGCATCGGCGTCTTGGGCCGCAGGCGAAAGCCGCAGATCAGGCCTCGGGAATCGTGCAGGTCGAGCATGGTCGCGATGCTTCCGTTGGCGCGGCGACGGGGACGAACGCCTCGGAATAGCGAGTTGCATTGCCGGGTCGTGAGATTCTGGTGACGGTCGAACCCTCGGAACTCAATACACCTCGGGAACGAACATCTCGGCGGGCACAGGACGGCGCGCGTAGTTCTCGCCCCGCTTGCGCGGCGGCAAAGTAACGGGATCCCGCCGGATCTCGCGGTAGGGCACTTGCTCCAGCAGATGGCGGATGCAATTCAGGCGCGCCCGCTTTTTGTCGACGGCCTGTACGACCCACCACGGGGCCTCGGGGATATGCGTTCGCTCGAGCATCACTTCTTTGGCGCGCGTATAGTCTTCCCAACGGCTGCGCGATTCGATGTCCATGGGGCTCAGCTTCCACTGCTTGAGCGGATCGAGCGTGCGGCACTTAAAGCGGAACTCCTGCTCTTCGTCGGTGATCGAGAACCAATACTTGATGAGCTGAATTCCCGAGCGAATCAGCATTTTCTCAAACTCGGGAACCGTTCGGAAGAACTCCTCATACTGGTCATCGGTGCAAAAACCCATCACGCGTTCCACCCCGGCGCGGTTGTACCAACTGCGGTCGAAGAGGACCATTTCGCCCGCTGCGGGAAGGTGCGCCACGTAGCGTTGAAAGTACCACTGCGTCCGCTCGCGTTCGGTCGGAGCCGGGAGCGCGGCCACGCGGCAGACGCGGGGATTGAGCCGCTGGGTGACGCGTTTGATGGTCCCCCCCTTGCCGGCTGCGTCGCGCCCCTCGAACAGGATCACCATCTTGTGACCCGTTTCGCGGACCCATTCCTGCAGATTCACCAGCTCGCGCTGCAGACGGAACAACTCGCGGAAGTAGATCTGGCGAGCCTCCTTCTCGGCGGCCTTCTTGTCCGACGTCGCGCCCACTTGAGAGGGCTCGCGGTCCTCGAACTCCATTTCCAGCTCTTCGTCAAAGCTGTCCAGCAGTTCACGATGAACCCGATCGCGAAAGGCTTCGTCTTGCGCCGACGGACGCTGATCGAGGGATTCCATGGAGATCTCCCACAAGTCAATGAATGATCACAGAAATGCGCGTCGAGATTGTTCGCGATGCAAGCGTCTCGCGGGCCACGCGCCGGTGACTGCCCTGCCTGCGAGACGCCTGCATCCCGAATGGCCTTGTTAGCTGAACTCGCCGCGCAAGTACTGTTTGGTGTATTCCTCGCGCGGATCGGCAAACAGTTCTTTGCTGTTGCGAAACTCCACCAGGTAGCCGGTGCGGCCGCCGGCCGAGGTGTCGACGTACAAGAAGGCCGTCTTGTCGGCCACGCGCTGCGCCTGCTGCAGATTGTGCGTCACGATGGCGATCGTGTACTTCTCTTTCAGCACCAGCATCAGCTCTTCGATCTTGCGGGTGGCAATCGGATCGAGCGCGCTGCAGGGCTCGTCCATCAGCAGCACGTCGGGCTCGGTGGCGATGGCCCGCGCGATGCATAACCGCTGCTGCTGCCCGCCGGAGAGCGACAACCCGCTCTGATGGAGCTTGTCCTTTACTTCGTCCCACAATGCGGCGCCGCGCAGGGCCTTTTCAACGCGCTCGGGCACGTTGTCGCGACGCCCGTTGATGCGCATGCCGAAGGCCACGTTGTTGAAGATGCTCATGGCGAACGGGTTGGGCTGCTGGAAGACCATGCCGATGAACCGTCGCACGGCGATCGGATCGACCTTGGGGCCGTAGATGTCCTGGCCGGCATAGAAGATCTTGCCTTCGACTCGGAACCCGTGCACCAGATCGTTCATGCGGTTGATGCTGCGGAGCACGGTGCTCTTGCCGCAGCCGCTGGGGCCGATGAAGGCCGTGATCTGGCCGCGAGCAATAGGCAGGTTGGCGTCGCGAACGGCCAGAAAGCTGCCGTAGTACAGGCGGTTGATCTGGCAATCAATGATGACTTCGTGCGGCTCGCTGGAGCGCGTCGCGGAAGGCGCGGTCGCGGGCTGCGAGGGGGATTCGACCGCTGGAGTAGAGGTCAACATAGCAATACCCATGAGAATGAGATGTCGGTATGGATTGGATCAGCGTTGATGACGGCTGGTCTGCCACGAGAAATATTGGCCGGTCAAATTGAAAGCCAGCACGAGAACTACCAGCACCAGGGCGGCGCCCCAGGCCATTTGGTCCAGGTTCTCGTAAGGGCTCCCGGCGTTGTCGTAGATGAAGACGGCCAGCGATTGCGTCGGCTTGTGGAGCCGCAAACGTCCTTCCCAGACCCACGATTGAGGCGCGTATTGGGCGGTGAACAGCAGCGGCGCTGTTTCGCCAGCGGCACGGGCCAGGCTTAGCATCACACCGGTCAGGATGCCGGGCAGCGCCGTCGGAAGCAGCACGCGAAAGATGACTTGGGCTCGCGTACAGCCCATGCCATAGGCGGCCTCGCGAATCTTGGAGGGGACCATTTTGATGGCCTCCTCGCTGGTCAGAATCACCATCGGCAGCATGAGCATGGCCAGTGCACAGGCTCCGGCCCAGGCCGAGAAAGTTTTGAAGGTCAGCACCATCAGTCCGAAAATGAAGACGCCCGCGATGATCGACGGCAGGCCCGTGAGGAGCTTGGAGCAGAAACGGACGGCGCTGGCGAGCCTGGTCTTGGGTCCGATCTCGGCCAGATAGATGGCCACCAGCACGCCGGTCGGAACGCTGAACAAAGCAGCCAGTCCCACCATCACCATGCTCCCCACGATGGCGTTGCCGATTCCTCCCCCCACTTCCTGCATTGCGTAGGGAGCTTTCTGAGTAAAGAACGACCAGCTGAGACACTGCACTCCGCGCTGGGCCAGCATGTACAGGACTGAGAACAGCGGCACCACGGCAATGCCCACCAGCAAAAAGGTCGTGCCGGTGCAGAAAGCGCTGAACATCGTGCGCGGACGACGGAGCGAAACCCGCAGATCGCGCAAGTTCATGGCCGGCGGCACGGAGTCGGCGGCCAGCGTGGGAACCGGTGGGGTGTAGGGGTGGTTCACTTCTTCTTTCCTCCCAGCGCGGTCGCGGCATGCTGCAGGATCACGGTTCCCATGACATTGACGATCAGCGTGATCAGCATCAGGACCAGGGCCGCAAAGATCAGCCGCGGAATGAGCTCGCCGTTGGCTTCCTTGTAGTTATTGGCAATCAGGGCGGCCAACGTGTTGCCGGGGGCGAACAGCGACCAGCTCAGTTCGTTGCGATTGCCCATCAGCATCGCCAGGGCCATGGTTTCTCCCAAGGCGCGGCCAAAGCCCAGGATCATGGCGCCGAAGATGCCGCCTGAGGCCGTGGGAAGCATGACGCCGAAGATCACCTCCCAGCGCGTGGCCCCCAGGCCGTAAGCCGCCTCTTTGACGCGGGGGTGAACGGCCGCCAGCGCATCGCGGCTGATGGCCGCAATGGTCGGCAGGATCATGATGGCCAGCACCAGCGCGGCTGGCGCCAGTCCGCCGATTCCCAACGGAGTGCTGAACGGAGGCAGCCAGCCCAGGTTGTGGTTCGACCATTCAGCCATCGGCCGCAACAGCGGGGTGATCACCGCCAGCCCCCATAGTCCGTATACGACGCTGGGAATGGCAGCCAGCAGGTCGACCACGTTCTTGACGACCATCGCCACGCGCTTCGGCAGAAAGTCCTGTGTCAGCAAGATCGCAATCGCAATACCCAGGATGGAACCGATAAAGAGCGCCAGCAGCGAACTGACGAGCGTTCCCACAATGGCGGGGAGCAACCCGTATTGCTCGCGATTCGGGTCCCAGGTCGTTCCCGTCAGCAGTGATAAACCGCTGCCCGAAATCGCCGGCCAGGCATCGCGAAAGACCGTGACCAAGATGAAGAACACCAGGGCGATCGTCAGACCGGCCAGGGCATAGGTCAGTCCATACACTCCCCGGTCTACGATGATCTCGGGGGAAGTCGGCGCGCGGGCGATCCGGTTGGCATTGCCGGGCAACTCGGCAGAGGACTGCGGTGCGGGGGGCACGAGCGTGGCCTGAGACATTGAATTTCCTACTGCCTGACAGTGCGCAGCGCAGCCAAAACGGCATTGCAACGCAGTGCAGAGAAATGACGTGTGCGATTGGTGGCGATTTACGGAGTGGTTGAGGCCGGGGCTTTGATGTTGTCGATGGCGGCGATGACCGTCTTGGTCACGCTCTCGGGCAGGGGAATGTAGCCGAGTTCGCCGCTGACTTTCTGGCCTTCCGTGAGACAGTGCTTCAACAGGTGCTTGAGCCCCTTCAGCTTTTCAGCATCAGGGAACTTGGCTCGCACCAGAATCCACGTGTAGGTGACGATCGGATAGGAATCATCCCCTTCAGGATCGGGGAGCCAGACGATCAGGTCGCTGGGGAACTCCTTGATGCTGGCCAGGGCGCTGGCCGCGTTCTTCAGGTTCGGCTCGGGGTATTTGCCGGCCTTGTTCTCGAGCGACGCCATCGCGATCTTGTTCTTGTCGGCAAAGCCGAACTCGACGTAGCCGATGGCCCCTTCATTGTCTTTGATCGCGCCGGCGACTCCGTCGTTCTTGGGCGCGCCGCTGCCGATCGGCCAGTTCACCGTTTTGTCGCCGCCCGGGCCGGCTTTCCACTTCTCGCTGATGGCCGCCAGGTGCCTGGTGAAGACGTAGGTTGTGCCGCTGGAATCCGAGCGATAGACCACCGAGATCGGCTTCTCCGGCAACTTGACGTCGGGGTTTACCGAAGCAATGGCCGGGTCATTCCACATCTTGATGTCGCCGAGAAAAATCCCCGCATAGGCCGCGCGGCTCAACTTGAGCCTGGTGATCGGCTCTCCGGCCGTGTCCTTCAGGTTGAAGCAAAGGACGATGCTCCCCGCTGTCATGGGAAGCAGTTGCACGCCCTCTTTGACCTTGGCGATTTCGTCGGGCGTCATCGCCGCGTCGCTGGCGCCAAAGTCCACCAGGTTGTCGGTGAACTGCTTGATGCCCGCACCGCTGCCCACCGACGTGTACTCGACCTTCGCTCCCGGGTGCTTGGCTGCGTATTCGGCAAACCACCGTTGATAGAGCGGCGCAGGGAAGCTGGCACCCGCCCCTTTCAGCTCGATCTCTTCGTGCGATCCGCCTGGAGTGCCGGCCGAGCTTCCGCATCCGGCAAGCACGAGGCAGATGGATGACAGCACGAAGGGAAGCGAGGATTTCAGCATGGCGGAGCGGCTCATGGTGGATGCATCTTTTCGGGGCACGTCTAGGTACTGCGATTGCAACGTCGAGATAGCCTAACATTGAACTAGTGGGTTCCTAGTCATTGAACGGTGTACATCTGTAGTTACATCAAGATTTAACCGCTTCTTAACACTCGTTATCCGATTCTTCACAATTCGCGGCTCCTAGCCTGGTGCGATCTGTGATCTGCCGGTGGACGGTGCGTAGAAACTCGGATCCGGGCCCAAACTGCCGGCGAGCACCACCGACCACGAAACCACGCAACTCGGGGCCGCGCCGCGATCCATGCGGGCGAGCTTAAGAATCGAGTTCGTCTCACTCTTCCCAATCGAATAAGGGGCACGGTGCGCCGTTCCAATCGGCACGACCCCTACAGCTTACCTCGTCGGCTGGTGGCGATTGTCACGCGCGGCGCTATTGTTCTCGTCTTAATAATTGAACCGATTCTTCCATGTCGACGTTTTAGGCATACCTTTCAGGTATGTAACAATCGAGCATTTAAGGCCGCCTTACGAGGATGTAACAAACGAGCCAAAAGCGCTCTCGGTGTGGATTTTTCGCGTGTTTTTCTTCACACGCATATTCATGCGACTCTTCACTTTTAAATGACCAAGGAATCCTATGGCCCATGTTCAATTCAGATCGTCGTGGTTTCGGTGGTGTCGCAAGCTCCTGGTCCTGGGTTTGTTTGCACTGAGTGCCGCGTTTGGCACGCCGGGCGCTGTGGCCCAGGAAGTCGGCGATAGACTGCAGCCGGCCACGTACTTTGACTCGCCCGCACAATGGCATCAGATCAGCTTCGAGTCTCCGGACTCAAGCGAGCTGGACATGGTCCTGCGACGCCTGCGCGAAACCGAGCTTCGTCTGGAATCGCTCGAAAAGGATCAGTCTGCCCGGATCTCCGACGACGGCGATTTGGACATTCACTCTGCCAGCTACCAGGCGGGGAAGAAAGACGCGAAAGACGGCGACAAGAAAAAGGAAGCGCCCAAAGAAAAGAAGTGGTTCGAGAACTACTCGCTGCGAGGTTACGCCCAGTTTCGCTACAACTACATCACTCACACCGCGCCCGGCTCGGACGGTCCGCAGTATGCCGGCGACGGTTCTATCGGCCCCGACCAGGAATTCCTGATTCGCCGGGCACGCTTGATCTTCACGGGCAATATCAGCGATCACTTGCGAGTCTACTTGCAGCCGGACTTTGCCAGCACGCCGGATGCCTCCACCAGCAGTATTCAGTTTGCGCAGATTCGCGACTGGTACGGCGACGTGTTCCTGGACAAGGAGCAGGTTCACCGCTTTCGTGTCGGGCAATCGAAGGTCCCCTATGGCTGGGAGAATCTGCAGTCCAGCCAGAATCGCTTGTTCCTGGACCGCAACGACGCGTTCAACAGTGCCGTCCGCAACGAACGCGACCTGGGCGTTTTCTACTACTGGACGCCGGAATGGGCGACCGACCTGTACAAAATTCTGGTCGACGAGAACCTGAAAGGCTCCGGCAACTACGGTCTGTTTGGCATCGGCGTCTACAACGGCGAGGGTGGGTCGTTCCGTGAGTTGAACGACAATCTACACTTCATCGCACGTATGACTTGGCCGTGGGTGACGGATGACGGCAAGGTCTATGAAGTCGGCGTCCAGGGCTACACCGGCCAATATGTGGTCCGCGGCACCAACATCGCTCGATTAGGCGCTGGGGGAGCTACACAACTGCCCGGCGGCACGCAGTCCGGAAATATCGTCCCCGAAGGGACCGTCGACAAGCGGATCGGCTGGACGTTCATCAAGTATCCGCAGCCGTTCGGCGTGCAGGCCGAGTGGACGATCGGCGAAGGTCCGGCCTTGAATGCCGCCCAGTCGGCGATCGAGACCCGTTCGCTGTGGGGTGGTTACGTCGGCGCCAACTACAAGCTCGATACCCACTGCTGGGGAACGATCTTCCCTTACGCCCGCTACCAGGCCTTCCAGGGCGGTTACAAATCAGCCAACAACTCGCCGTATAGCACGATCAGTGAATGCGACATGGGAGTCGAGTGGCAGATCCGCAAGGAAGTCGAGTTGGTCACGGAGTACGTCTTTACTGACCGGACCAACCTGAACTCGGTCAACCAATCCGGAGTCCGATCGTACGGCCAATTCGAGGGACAAGTGCTTCGTTTCCAACTGCAGGTCAACTACTAAACCTCACGTGCCGGGCCGCTGCGGAGTTCGTTCCTCGAACTTCCGCCGCCCGAATCACACCAAATAGGCTCGATCCGCAAGGATCCACGGAAAGGAATCCCATGAACCGTTTGATGATTGTCCTCTACTTGCTGCTGCTGACGATCGGCGCCGCAAGCCATGCCGATGAAGGCGGGTGCTGCGGTCAATGCGGCTGCAAGACTCACTGCCAACTGATGTGCGAGTGGCGCACGATCAAGGTGCTTCGCTACAAGATCGCAACCAAGGACTGTCCGCCGCCGTGCTGCGAGTGCTGCGATGACCGCTGGATCCTGGGCTGCTGCAAACCGATCCGGACCATCGGACTGGTCCCTTACGAAGAGAGCAAGAAGTATTTGGTGGGAAAGTACTACGTTCATACTTGCCCGCAATGTGAAGCATCGACGACTTCGCCCGCGCCCGCAGGCGCGACCGACGTACCGCCGAAACCTTAGTTCCGACATTTGCGTTCCGCCGGCGCGGGTCTGCCGCAGCATCGCACCCGGTTGTTTATCCCACAACCGAGTGGCGGCAGCACCGCGCCTGGCGGACGCAAAAACAGGCGTTGTCAAACGACTTTGGGCGCATCCAAACGCGCCAAGCCATCGGGCAATCGCCACGATCGTCACATCTTGCGCCACCGGACTCTGCTCCGAGGTCCGTTGCTGGCAATTGATCCTATCTTAATACTTCGCGCGTTCGTGCCGCGTCGAAGTCATTTGCAGGATATTCGGGATACACGGACGAACTCCGTGGAATATCCGCATGGGACTCACTACCTACGAGGAGCACGATGCTCATTCCTCAGACCCTTTCGAAGTGGTCGCGCTGGTACCGCGCGGCCATGCTGTGTGGTTCGCTGGCCATGACCAGCGGCCTTTCCCTCCATGTGGTTTCGGCTCAGGAAGGCCCAAGCTTCGCAGCGGAGTCGAACGACACGTTGGAAGCGACTCCGGCCTCGGCGCCCCTTCGCACAAGCGACGGCCATACGCTGACTGCCGACGAAATCCGCTTCATCGTCTCCGAGCACATGGCGGCCGAAGACAAGAAGAAGGAAGACGCCAAGAAGAAAGAATATGTCGTCGGCAGCGACACGAAGATGACGGCCAGTTGGAACAACGGCATGACTCTCGAGTCGGCCAACAAGGACTTCAAGGCGCATGTCGGCGGACGCGTGCAGTTCGACGGCGTCTTTCTCGACGGCAGCGAGGGGCACAAGGCGATCAATCCCTTCGCCACCGAGGATGCGGTCAACTTTCGCCGTGCTCGTCTACGCGTGGACGGCACGATGTACGAGAACTACGAGTTCGCGGCCGAGTTCGACTTTGTGAACTCGGTGAACGCCAACAACGGCGACGTGAATGTGCCAGCCGTCGGCGGTCTGGAGAATCAGGGCAACTACAACTCGATCATTGGTGTCGTTGCTCCGACCGACCTGTGGTTTGCGGTCACTCGCGTGCCTTACTTCGGAAACTTCCGCATCGGCAACGTCAAAGAGCCGATCGGCCTGGAGCACCTGGCGAGCAGCCGCTACCTGGACTTCATGGAACGTGCCTTCAATCAGGACGCCTATTACGGTCAGTTCAACAACGGTTTCACGCCCGGCATCCTGTCGTACAACTGGGCCGAGAATGAACGCATGACCTGGCAGTGGGGCCTCTTCAAAACCACACAGAATGTGTTTGCGTCCGAGGCCTATGACGGCGGCTATGCGGTCACCAGCCGCGCCACTTTCCTGCCGTACTACGACGAGCCCTCAAACGGTCGCTACCTGTTCCACCTGGGCGCGGCGACCAGCTTCCGCGACGGTAGCCAGATCGCCGCAGGAGAAGCGGGACAGTTCCGTACCAGAACCCGGGCCTCGCTGAGAAACGGCCTGAGCCAGAACTGGCCCACCATCGCCGACACGGGCGTGTTCTTCGCCGACAACCAGGCAATGCTGAACTTTGAGCTGGCGTTCCAGAATGGTCCCCTGAAGATTCAGAGCGAGTACATGGCCTCGATCCATAACGATGCCTACACCAATGGTGGCTCGTTTGGCCCTCCCGGCACGTCTCCCTTTGCCTATCCCACTCGCGGAAACTCGATCGGAGCTTACTTCAGCCAAGGCTATTACGTCGAAGCACTGTACTTCTTGACGGGCGAGCATCTGGCCTATGACCGTCAAGGCGGCACGTTTGGCCGCGTCGGCGTGGCCCCCTTCGAGAACGCCTTTGCGGTCAGCAATCCAAGGGGCAGCAACTTCTTCGGCTCGGGCGCCTGGCAGGTTGGACTTCGCTACAACGTGCTCGACCTGCAAGACAACGGACTGCATGGCGGCGTCGTCCAGGACATGACCGCGGGCCTGAACTGGTTCCTGAATCCTCGCTCGAAGATCCAGTGGAATTATGTCTACGCCCGCCGCGACGCACCCGTCACCGGCGCCAACAGCAACATGACCGGCATCGGCATGCGACTGGCCTGGGACTTTTAAGCGAGATTGAGCGAACAAGAATCATCCAAACACCTCAATACGATTGTTCGATTTGCGGAGGAATCCCATGAAATACGCGTTCCTGTTGTTCGCCCTGGCATTGGGCGCCGTGGTATCGTCCACGGTCCCAACCGTAGCCGCCGACTACGAACCGAACTGCTGCGGACATTGCGGCAACTCCAACTGCAACAAAGTTTGCCGCGTGGTCTGCGAGATGAAAGATGTGAAGGAAGTCCGCTACAAGACCGTCTGCGAGGACTTCTGCGTTCCTGGACGCAGCAGCAAGTGCGGCTGCAGTTGGATCCCCGGTTGCGGCGACGTGCACACCAAGCGCAAGCTGGTGAAGTACGAAGTCACTTGCAAGAAGCCCAGTTGGAAGTACGTGGTGGAAGACCTTTGCCCCAGTTGCACGGCTGCAGTCGATGCCGTCCCCGTGGAGCAGGCCCCTCCGCTGCCGCCGGCCCCCAAGACGGCCGAAGCGGTCGGCTACGAAGTCGAGCAGGAAACTGCACCGAGTGCCCGCGGCAAGCGGTATCTGCCCTGGTAAATGCCAGCTGAGCTTACACCCGCGAATTCCTGATCCGCTCCGCCATCGAAGAAGCATCGGCTTCTTCGATGGCGTTTTTTTGTTCCTGCGGTGCGAATGGGACTCATGCCAGGTCCCTCTTTACTTACACTATTACACATGATAGTGTATTAATGACTCGCATGAACCACGATCTGAAAAAATGATGGTCGCAGGCTTGCCGCAGCAATTCAGCCAGGAGATCCCGATGAACGTCGCACAGTTGTACGAAATCCTCCACACCCACGGCGATCGCCCGTTGCGTCTCAAGCTCCCCTCGGGGCAGTTCGTGCCGAGCCATTTCCACGTCACGGAAGTCGGCCGAGTCGAAAAGAACTTCATCGATTGCGGCGGCACGCGTCGCCAGTCGATCTCGTGCCTGCTTCAGACATGGACCGCAAACGACCTGGAGCATCGGCTCACCGCCGAAAAACTTGCCAAGATTCTGAAGCTTGCCGAACCGATTCTGGAATCGAGCAACCTGCCCGTTGAAGTCGAGTACGGAAGCGAAGTGGCCGCTCAATACATTCTGGCCGATGTTCAGGTCGCCGATGACCTCGTGCTTTCGCTGAAGGGAAAGCAGACGGCCTGTCTTGCGCTGGAAGTGTGCGGCGTGTCCGAGTGCAACACCGACGGATGCTGCAATTAGTCGCTTCCAAGGGACGGATGCCCAGGATAACCGAGCCTTGCACTTGCCTGTAACTTTGCTGCTGCGGTTGGTAGGATTCGGCTACGGCAAAGACCTCTCAAAACAGCGCCCTATAGGGTCCAATCCTCCATGAAGGTACTCTCCAACACCTGCTTGTCCGTCATGTTGCTGGTGGCCACCGCGACGCTGGCCCGCGCCGACCAGTTCACGCTCTTCGACGCGAACTTCACCTTCACCAAGGCCGACGCCGACAACTCCAAGCCCAGCCCGTCGCACTACTACGTCAAAGGTCCCATGCTCAACGCGGATCGCCCCAAGGACTGGACCGCGCCGGTCGACTACCGCAACGGCACCGTCCATTGCCGGTTGGAAGTGCTGGAGAAACCCAAGGGGGGAGAGCCCACCACTTGGAGCGTCTGCTACATCCCCAACAAAGGCCAGAAGAGCGGCTACGGCTGCTTCAACACCGACGTTTACAAAGAGACGGGCGTGTACGAGAAGGACGTCGAGATGACCAAATTCTGGCAGCACGACAACATCGTCTGGAGCGAAGGGATCAAGGAGATGCACTTGGTCATTAAGGACAACAGTAGCGGCGGCGGGCACGCCCACAAACGGGCCGACCACGAGAAGTTCTTCCCCACCAAAGTCCGCATGACCCTCATTCAGGTCTCGAAGGGGGCGAAGTACGATCCGACGCTAGTGAAGGAACTGACACCGGCGAAGACCGAGTAGATGGGTTCACGAATCGGGACGGCTACTCCCCCTTGCCGCCCCACAGCGGTTTCGCTTGCTCGGCGTTCCACTTCTCCCACAGCGCCTGTAGCTCGGCTACCTTGGCGGGATTCTCTGTCGCCTTGTCCTTCGCTTCGCCAACGTCTACGGAAAGTTCGTAAAGCTTCGCCGCAGCGGACTCGACCGCGGCTTTCTTCTTGCCCGTACGAGCGGCGCCATCCACCGCAGCGTCGTATTTCACCAGTTTCCAGTTGCCGTGTCGGATGGCCATCTGTTCCCCGAAGCGCCAATAAAGCGTTTCATGCGGCGGCTCGGCCTTCTCGCCGGCCAGGTACGGCAGCAGGTTCAGCCCGTCGAACTTCGCCCCAGCCGGTGCATTCGCTCCTGCGGCCGCCAGCGCCGTGGGCAGGATGTCGAGTTGAATGACCGGCGGCTCGTACGTTTTGCCGGCCGGCAGCTTCCCCTTCCAAGAGACGACGAACGGCACTCGGACCCCGCCTTCCAGCGTGGTTCGCTTCGAGCCTCGCAGCGGGGCGTTCGAGGACCCGTTGACCGTGGTCCCCGGCATCGTCGGCCCGCCGTTGTCGCTGAAGAAGAAAACCAGCGTGTTCTCTTCCAGCCCGGCCGATTGCAGCTTGTCGCGGACCTTGCCGATCCCGTCGTCCATGGCCGAGAGCATGGCGGCGTAGGTGCGGCGCGTCTTGTCTTCGATCGACTTAAACCGCTCCAGCCGCGCATCGTTGGCATGCATGGGGGTATGGACCGCATTGAACGCCAGGTAGAGGAAGAACGGCTCGCTCTGGTGCCGGTCGATAAAGGCCACCGCTTCGCGCGCGAAGGCGTCGGTCAGGTACTCGCGCTCCTCGACGACCGTGGTGCCGCGCAGAATCGGTGCGCCCCCTTTCTCGGAAAAGTAACCGTGCGCGCCCCCCAGAAAGCCGAAGAACTCGTCGAAGCCGCGCTGCTGGGGCTGAAACCTGGCCCCTCCTCCCAGATGCCATTTGCCCACCAGTCCGGTCTTGTAGCCCGCCCCTTTCAAATAGTCGGCCACCGTCTTCTCCGAGAGGGGCAGCCCCAAGTTCTCGCCTCCCCCGCCCGGATTGAACTCGTGCCCGAAGCGCGTCTGATAGCGTCCCGTCAGAAAGCCCGCACGGGTCGGCGAGCAGTAGGGCCCGCTCACGTAACCGCTCTTGCAGATCACTCCCCCCTTGGCGAGCGCATCGAGATGCGGCGTGGGGATGTCCTTCGCGCCATGAAATCCGACATCTGCGTAGCCCATGTCGTCGGCCACGATCACCACGATGTTCGGCTTGCGCGCCGCATCGGCGGCACGCGCCACAGCGGGCGTAAGGCAGGCCGTCGCCAACAGCAGCAAGAAGGTCTTCAAGATCACCTGGCAAGACATGATGAGCGTTCCTGGGAATGATACGGTGGGATACCCAACCGACGCGTTTCCGCAGGATTCTATTCTTTGCCGCCGGGTGGGTTTAGTTACCGTAAGAGCCGACCTTGTCATGTTCAGGCGTCGGCCGAAGGCTCAGACGCTTCGGGCCCAACGTACACCCCGCTTTCGCTCCCCTCGCGCTGGTAGCGGAAGAACGCCTGCAGGCTGGGCCAGAAAAGGAACATCAAGCCCTGAAAGATGTGGTACAGACCGACCGCCAGAATCACTCCCAGCGGCATGGCGATCATCCGGAAGACATCCATCTTCTCGGGCGGGGTCCGGACGTACATCGCCCAGATCAGAAAACCCATCAGATAGGTCGTGATCGCTCCCCCGCCGATCGAACCCATGCCGACGAGCCAGCGCAGCGTATTGTCGCCGTAGTAGAGACAGCCCACGGCCACCATGTAGGCGAGGGGCTGCGCGACCGATTTCAGCCAGTTCACCTCCCCCTGATTCGGCATGGCGACCGTCATGAAGATCCCGGCCGATTTCTCGAGAATGAACAGCGTGGCCAGGATCAGATAGACTCTCCGCCCTGCGCGCTCTTTGGCATTCATGTGCGGCCGATCCCCGTTGGTTGATCACGATGCGTCGCAGGTACAAACTCCGGGCGCGCGATGCTGGCGTGACGCGCTGCCAGCAGACCGATGCTTGTGTGTCGATCCTCTCGAGGTCATGCGCCGTTTCGATCCTGCCCATCTCGCGTTAGTCACCGAGATTAAAGCTGCGCGGAGAACGCTGTGGCAAGATAGGTTGCATGATCCTGGGAATATGAATTTGCCCGATTTCCAGGGGCCAAATGCGCCAACGCATGCCGATATTTTCTGGCCTTTACCAGCCAGGCTCTTCGCGGCACAATGCCCGCCCGCTTCCGCTCGGGCGCCGCGCTGGCTTTGCGGCCGAGTGCAACAAGGACAATGAGCGCGACGCTCGCCGCCGATCCTACGTCGGATCGGGCCGGTCAAGGATGAACCGGAACCACGCAATGGAGTGCAGAACGTGAAGAATACCCTGTCGTTTGCCATGGTGGCTCTGGCTGCCGTTGTCGCCTTGGCGATGGGCAATCAAGTGAATGCCCAGGCTCCCGCTGGCCGTCCCGCGCTGCCCGGCGTGCGGATCATCGACCTCAAGAAGATCTTCGACAAGTACGATCGCTTCCAGGACGAGACCCGCGTCCTGAAGTCCGAAGTGCAAGGCCGCGAAGAACAGCTCAAGGGCCTGCGCGACGAGATGAAGAAGCTCGACGATCTGCGCAAGGACCACCCGGCCGGTTCGGCCGAGGCCAAGGATATCGAGACCCGCATGGTCCGTATCGACAACGAACATCGCAGCCAGCTGACGCTGGGCAAGAAGGAGTTCTTGGAAAAGGAAGCCAAGATCTACTACAACGTCTACCGCGAAGTCCTGGACGAGGTGAAGCTCTACTCGAAGTACGAGGGAGTGAGCCTGGTCTTGCGGTTCAACAACGATCCGACCCCCGGCCCCGAAGACCCCCAGGGCGTCTTGAAGGAGCTGAACAAGTCGGTCGTGCATTACGATCCTTCGATCGACATCACCGGTCCGATCTTGAACGAGCTGAATCGCCGTTGGGCTCAGCAGAAGGGTCAGGCTACCAAGCCGACCGGCACCCAGGTGCCGCAACGCCCGCTTCGCTAGTCAGCCCGCGTTTCTACTGCCGACGCCGCCCGCTGGGGAATCCCTCCGCGGGCGGCGCCTCGGTCCCTTCCCGTTCGCGTCGATGGAGCCAGCGACTTCGGCATGACTTCGCACCCTCAGAATCCGCCTCTCCGCTTTCAGAACACCATCGCACGCACGGCTGAAGTCAACGGCTTCGGCTATTGGAGCGGACGCGACGTACGCGTCGAGTTCCGCCCTGCTCCGCCCGACACCGGTCTGGTGTTTGTACGCGGCGATCTGACGCCGGCCGTCCGCATCCCGGCACTGCACAAATACCGGGTCGAAAGTCCTCGGCGAACCACGCTGAAGGCCAGCAACGCTCAAGTGGAAATGGTCGAGCACATCCTGGCCGCTCTGGCTGGACTGCATATCGACAACTGCGAGATCTGGGTCAACGCCCAGGAGATGCCCGGCTGCGACGGCTCGAGCCTGCCGTTCGTCGAGGCCCTCGATCAGGCAGGCCTTGTGCCGCAGGAATCGCGGATCCGACAACTGGTGGTCGTCGAGCGCGTGCGCGTTGGCGACGACAACGTCTGGATCGAAGCGCATCCTTGCCGCGGTCCGGCCACGTTCTCGGTCAAGTTCCGCATCGACTATGGCATGGAGTCGGCCATCGGCCGGCAGACCTGCCAGGTGAATGTGACGCCGGCTACGTTCCGCACGGAACTGGCTTCAAGCCGCACGTTCGTCCTTAAGCAAGAAGCTGATTGGCTGCGGAGCCAGGGACTGGCGCTGCGGCCCACGCACCACGACCTGCTGATCTTCGACGACAACGGCCCCATCGATAACCCGATGCGATTCCCGGAAGAATGCGCCCGTCACAAGGCGCTCGACCTGGTAGGCGATCTGGCCCTGGCGGGCTGCGGGATCCTGGGACAATTCGTGGCCAACTCCAGCGGGCATCGTCTGAATGCCGAACTGGTGCGAGCGATTATGAACGAGGGACAACGGCTGGGCTGCTGGCGGCGCTCCGCGTAGAGCGCCGAATCGATTCACGAGGAGCCAAGGATGGCTATCTTCATCGACGATCACGCTTGCGTCGACCCGCGCGCGGAAATCGCCGAAGACGTAGTCATCGGTCCTTTCTCGGTGGTGGGGCCGCAGGCCCGCATCGGCCGCGGCACCCGCCTGATGAACAACGTGACCCTGATGGGGCACGTGGAACTCGGGCCCGGCAACATCCTGTATCCCAATGTAGTGATCGGCGCCGAGCCGCAGGATTTCAGCTACAAGGGCACCCCCACGCGGGTAGTGATCGGGTCCGATAACACCTTCCGCGAAGGGGTCACGGTGAACCGCGCCACCGACAAAGAGTCGGGCGTGACGCGAATCGGTTCCCACTGCTACCTGATGGCCAACTGCCATGTCGCTCACGACTGCGTACTGGCCGACCATGTGATGATGGCCAACGGCACCATGCTGGGCGGTCATGTGCACATCGAAGAGCGGGCCTCGCTCTCGGGCGCGGTGGCCGTGCATCATTTCGGCACCATTGGCCGCCTGGCCTTTGTCGGCGGCCACACCAAGATCATTCAAGACGTCCCTCCGTTCATGCTGGTCGACGGCCACCCCGGCCGCATCCGCTGCATCAACGTCGTGGGACTCAAGCGAAATCTGTTCACTCCTTTGGCCCTGAACGCCCTGCACGAAGCCCATCGACTGCTGTTCCGCGCCAAAGTCGGCCTGGAGCAAGCCCGGGCGATCCTGTCGCAACACGGCAATCTGGTCGAGGAAGCGATGGAGTTGTTGGACTTCGTCGGCGAGCAACAGCAAGGCAAGCACGGCAGAGCCCGCGAGCGATTGCGAGCAGCGTAGGGGAGAGGAAGTGGCGAGTGGCTAGTGTCCTGAGTCACAAGTTCGCCCCTGTAGGGAACGCCCTCCGTGGCGTTCCGCGAAGTTGGAAAACTGTCACTTACTCGCGGAACGCCACGGAGGGCGTTCCCTACACGGGCTAGTCATTTCTCATGCGACCTATCAAAACCGCAGTCATCGGTGTCGGCCACCTCGGCAAGCATCACGCCCGCATTCTTTCGCAGTTGCCTGGCGTAGAACTGGTGGGAGTCTCGGATGCGGTGGAGAGCAACTGCCGGCAAGTCGCCGAGCAGTTCAAGGTCGAGGCCTTCCCCGACTACCGCAAGCTGGTGGGCCGGGTCGAGGCGGCCGTACTGGCTGTGCCGACCTCGCTGCACTATCGCCTGGGCATGGACCTGCTTTCGCAGGGAATCAACCTGCTGATCGAGAAGCCGCTGGCACCGACACTGGAGCAGGCCGACCAGTTGGTCAATGCCGCCAAGAAGGCCGGCGTAGTGCTGGGCGTGGGGCACGTCGAGCGATTCAATCCGGCCATGTCGGCCGCTTCCGAGTGGATGACCGACCCCAAGTACATCGATGCCACCCGTCAAAGTGGCTACACCTTCCGCTCGACCGACATCGGCGTGGTGCTGGACCTGATGATTCACGACATCGACCTGGTCCTGTCGCTGGTCAAGCAGCCAGTCGACAAGGTCGAGGCCTTGGGGATCGCGATCTTTGGCAAGCACGAGGATGTGGCCAATGTACGGCTCACCTTCTCGGGCGGTTGCGTCGCCACGCTCAGCGCGTCGCGGGCCAGCTACAAGCCCGGGCGTGTGATGCAGATCTGGGGACCGGCCGGCTACGTCGGACTCGATTTCACCTCGCGCGAAGCGACCGTGGTCGAACCGCGGCCCGAACTGGCCGAGCGCCGCTGGGACGAGAACTCGCTGACGCCGGCCGATCGCGAGCACTTGAAGGCGCACCTCTTCGAGGACCTGCTGCCGCTCAAAAGGATCACGCCCGAGCCCTGCGATCAGCTCACCGCCGAACTTTTCGATTTCACCTGTGCAGTTCGCGAGCAGCGCGCACCGCGCATTGATGGGCGACAGGCCCGCGACGCGGTAGCGCTGGCCGAGCGGATCCTGGCGAAGATCGAGGCGCATGCCTGGAACGGTAACGCGCAAGAGCCGCGCGGACCGCTGGCCATGCCGAGGCTCGATGGGCCGCACCTGTTGGCAGGGCCGCACACGCATGTGGGATCGCCGAACTCGGAAACCGCGAACCGGCAAAAGGCCGGCTAGAGGTCTTCTGGACCTCGATCGCAGTCATTTCCGGGTGTCAGCCCCAACGGGGCGAGATTCGATAGCCCAGGCCGAAGGCCTGGGAAAAGATGACCACGACGAGGGCAGCCCTGAAAGGGCGAGATTCTCAATGCCCTTGTCTCGCCCCTTTGGGGCTGAGCGATTTGCTGTAGCTTTCCCAGGCCTTCGGCCTGGGCTTTCGAATCTCGCCCCTTCGGGGCTGAGCCCAAACGCCGCGCGGCGGTGAAATGCTTCGATTCCGGACGATGGCGAATGGAAAGACGTCCGATTTGCCCGGAACGCCGCTGAGGGCGTTCCCTACAGCGCTCCGAATCGTTCGCGTCGCGTATCTCACTACTTCGCGGGCTTCAGATCGAACGTGAGAGGGGCTGTCTGCCGCGATACAGTGGCCTTCAGTCCCGACTCGGCCGGCTTGGCGTACTTCTCGTAGCCCGTGGACGCCGGGGCTGCCGCCGGCTCGCTCGTGCCCGAAATCGTAATCCCTTCTGCGGTCTTGGTTCCCGGACCGCCGCCAGTCTCCGGCAAGGAAACCGTGACGGTGTGGTCTCCCAGCACGGCGCCGTCGAAGTCCTTGAAGGTCTCGAGCCGGAAGACGCCCTCGGCGTCCGTTACCCCAGTTGCCGGGCGTCCGCCGGCGATGGGCAGGAACATCACCGCCGCGCCTGCCACGACCTTGCCATCGACCGTCACCTTGCCCGAGACAGGTGCTGTTTCAGGCCCCGACTTGCCGCACCCGACAACTCCCGCGATCAACAGAATGGCGACCCACGACGGCATCGAACGAATGAACATGAGTTGGCTTTCTGGCAGTTGAACTTGTTCACTGCGGTGTCTATTGGGGGATCTGAACGGGCTTTCGGTCGGCCTTGGCGCCCAGGTACTGATACGTCTGGTGATCGATGGTGTTCTGCAGAAAATGAACCGAGCCGTCTCCCATGAGGAACATCGCCCCGCCGGGATGGGACGATTTGAATCCTACTTCGGTATTCCAGTTGTCATAGCGCTCGCAGGGCGTCCCGGTGCCGTCTCGTTTGCACGAATCGTAGTTGATCGGGATGATTGTCGTGCAGTAGCCGTTGCCGTTGTTCGATCGGGCCCAGCCCTGCGAGAAGTGGGCGGAACACATCGGGCGGACCTCGCCAAAGAAGATCGTATTCGAGAGCCCGTCTTTCACCTGCGAGACACGGGTGGCCATGTTGGGCTCGCAGCCCATACGGGTGAAGGGGCCTGGGACTTTGGTGAGTTGGTCCGAAGAGTCGTTCATGGCAAAGGTCATAAACGGGTGCGAGCAGCTTGTGGCCGAGTTGGTTTCGACGCGCGTCGGGCCGCGGCTGGCGCCATAGTTCGACAAGGCCAAGCCGTTCATGACGCCCGGGTGATCGTCGCTGGGGCAGATGTACGTGTTGATCAGGGTGCCGGCCAACGTGGTGAACGAGAGCGGCGTCGACTGCGTCTCGAGGTTGTTGATTTTGAAGTTGAATTGATTGTAGAGCGCTTGCTGCTCGATGTAGGGCAGGATGTGCAGCAGAATCGATCCCTTGATCGGGTTGCTGTCGGGATGGTACTTCCAGAAGGCCCCAGGCGGATAGATTTTGGTCAGCGCTTCGTACGTGGTCAGCGCCAGTCCGATCTGCTTCATGTTGTTCATGCACTGCGCCCTGCGGGCCGCTTCGCGTGCCGACTGGACTGCCGGAAGCAGGAGGGCGATCAGAATACCAATAATTGTAATTACAACCAGCAGTTCAATGAGCGTGAACGCGGCGCGAGAGCGCGACATGGGGTGTTCCGCGAGAGAAGGGAGAGGGACAGAGAGTTGTCAGACGTGTCTTCGTAGTGTAGCGGTGCGATAGGGCATCGGTCCAGTAAATTCTCCCCCTGAGAGGTGGAGCATTACGCCCCTCCAGGGAGGCCCTTCTCAAAGGTCGTGCCAGGAGGCCACTTTCGATTCACAGAAATGAGAATCTTCGGAAGAAATAGCTTGACGATACCCAAACCCGCTTCGTACGATACAAAATAGTAGCAGCCAGGGATTCTCCCCGCTCCATTCGGATCGGTGCCCTGACAAAGAGTGTTTGATAGCCGCCCTTTCAATTCCAACAGGCGGTGCGTGCGTCTGGTCGCTACGTTTCCCTTTTTTCCCATTCGTTTTGATCGTTTTCCCCATTCGCCCGTATTCACAAGGGTCGATTGCGGAACCGTTCAGGGGAGCCTGGGAAACTGGCATGGCCAATTTTGGGAAAGTTCCTTGTAGCGAACACTTCCATTCGGTTATCCTTCGCTAATGCATTCACTCTGATCGAGCGGTCGCGGGCGGTTTTTCATGTCGCAGCCCATCGTGGAAAATTACGAGGAAGTGGTCCGCCGCAGCGGGCTCGTTTCCAAAGAGAAGCTTGACGGGGTTCTCTCCCAGCTCAGCCAGTTGGGCAAATGGGGGAACAGCCCGGCGGCCATGCAGGTGCTGGCGCAGCGGCTGGAAGAGGAATCGATCCTCACCCCCTGGCAGAACAGCAAGTTGATGCGGGGCTGCTACCGCGGCTTCTTCCTGGGCCGCTATAAGCTGCTGGCCCATCTGGGCTCGGGCGGTATGAGCAGCGTTTACCTGGGCGAGCACAGCCTGATGCGCCGCAAGGTGGCCATCAAGGTCCTGCACCAAAAGCTCACCGATAGCCCCTCGTATCTCGAGCGGTTCTATCGCGAGAGCCGCACCATGTCGACGCTCGACCACCCGAACATCGTTCGGGCGTTCGATATCGACTGCGAAGGCAAGCACCACTACCTGGTCATGGAGTTCATCGACGGTCCGACCCTTCGCCAGTTGGTGGAGAAGAACGGGCCCTTGGACTACATCACCGCCGCGAACTACTTCGCCCAAGCGGCCGAAGGCCTGGCGCACGCGCACGAGGTGGGACTGATCCACCGCGATGTCAAGCCGGCCAACATCATGGTCAACCCCAAGGGCGTGGTGAAGGTCGTCGACCTGGGCATGGCCCTGACCGACAACCAGGGCGAATCGCTAACCCTGAAGTACAACGAGAGCGTGCTGGGAACGGCCGACTATCTGTCGCCCGAGCAGGCTCTGAACTCGCACAATGTCGACGCCCGGGCCGATATTTACAGCCTGGGTTGCTCGATGTACTACACGCTGGTCGGCCGCGCCCCGTTCGACGAGGGCTCGATGGCGCAGCGTCTGATGCGGCACCAAAGCGAACCGCCTGCACCGATTTCCAAAGTGCGGGCCGACGCCCCGGCCGAACTGGTCAAGATCTGCGAGAAGATGCTGGCCAAGCAGCCCAAGCAGCGCTATCAGGCGGCCATTGATGTGGCTAAGGCGCTGGCCAATTGGGTTTCCGACCAAGCGCCCGATGCGGCCGCCCGGAACCTCTTCCCCAACAAGAAGGAAGAGGGAGACGACACCGTCAACGATGTCGCCCAATTCACCGTGATCGGCGCATTGCCGATGGTGGAAATCGAAGACGAAGGAACCTCGGCCGACGGCCGCACAAAGGTGCGCTGCCCAAGCTGCAAAGCTGCTCTTTGGGCCAAGCTCGGTTCCGAGACAATCCGGGCCAAGTGCCCGCGCTGCTCGATGCTGATGGGCATCCCTGCGGCCGCAGTGGCCCGGTCGATGAAGAATGCCTTGGCAGCGGAGCTTTCCACCCGCGAGTTCCAGGACTCCGAAGAGTTGAAGCAGGGCCCGGCGCCGGCCAAGCCGCTCCCCAAGCTGGCCCCCGCCCCGAAGACCTCGGTCCCCAAGGCCAAGCCTGCGGAACCGCTGGCTGGCTTGGTCAGCGAATCGCCTGCCCAATCCGCGACGCCCGCTCCGCCCAAGTCGTCGGTTCCCAAGGTCAAGCCCGACGCAGGCAGTTGGGGTCTGCGCGATCCGTCGAATCCGCTCAAGCGTCCCGCGGGCGAATCGGGAACCTCGCGTCGTCCGGCCACCGGTATCACGCTGGGACCCAGCCAGGCCAAGCCTTCCTCGCGTCCGGCAGAGATTTGCGACTGGAAGTACGAGGACCTGATCTCGGCCTTTGAGGACGGAGATCTGCGGCTGGTTGAAGCCGTGATTTCGCTCTCGGTTCGGTTCTCGGGAAGTGAAAGAGTTGCTGAAGTCCTGGCCCGCTTGCTGCTATCGGTGACCTCGGAAGAGGCCAACGTCAAAACCGGGGGGCGTCCGCTCGATCGCCGGCTCCTGCGGGCCATTATTGCGGCCCTTGGCGCAGTCAGTGGTCAGCATGCAACGTCGGCCCTGTGTCGTATGGTGCTGGGCATGTTGCCCTTGGGAAAGAACGATCGCATGGCGGCCGAGGCTTCGCTCGAGGCACTTGCTGCCAATCCCACGCCCGAGCGCGAAGACTTCCTGGTCGACGCCCTGGCGAACGCCGATATCGCCCGCCCTGCCGGTCGGGGCGAGTTCACCGCGGAAGAGCTGCGGACGAACGTCGTGCGACTCTTCCACAAGCACATGTCATCGCGCGTGCGAATGGCTCTGCGAGTGAAGCTGAGCGAGCCTGGCTTGTCGCGTGAAGGCCGAGCCCAGATCGACCGGATCCTGCGCAAGTAAGGCTCTTCGCCCCCGCTGCTCGGGTCGAAAGCAATGGCCCCGCCGCTTCTCGGCGGGGCTCCCTAGCGTCCTGACTCAGAGGTTAATTGTCAGCATCTGTAGGGAACGCCCTCCGTGGCGTTCCGCGAGTAAGTGACAATTTTCCAACTTCGCGGAACGCCTACAGGGGCGAACTTGTAACTCAGGACAAAAGTTCGGCAATCGTCAACTGATCTGGAAGTTGACCTCCTCGTACGGCTGGATCACCACAAAGCCGTCTCCGCTGAACTGCATCTGAATCGACTCGCCGCTCCCACGACCCAAAAAGGTCTTGAGCGAGATGTCGGTCTTAAAGTCCGGCTCCAAATTGCCGCTCCAACAGACGGTGGCATTCGGATCGGTCGTAACCGGACGGCCGGGGGTAACTCGCAAGGTGAGCGGGTCGTAATGCGAGGTCAGGGCCACCATGCCGGTGCCCCACAGCTTCACATTAAAGAGCCCGCCGGCCAGCATGCCCGTGATCTTGCGCATCATCTTGATGTCCCACTGGATCTGCGGCTCGAAGGCCAACAGGTCGTTGCCGTTGACGAACAGAGCTTCGTCCCTCAGGTTCAAGATGGTGATCTTCTTGCCCTTGTCGGCCAGGTAGAGCTTGCCCTGTCCCTCAGCCTTGGTGAGCTGCGTCCCTTCGCCCGAGAAGGCTTTCTTCAGGAGCTTGGTGAATCCGTGCTCCAGGATCCCTTCGCGGGTGAACTTAATCTGCCCCTGGTAGCCGACCATGGACCCCATCTTGGTCCAGACCATGCCGTTCAAGTTCACCTCGAGCATGCGGTCGCGCTCGAGTTCAAATACCCCTTCGCCACGGTCCACCTGCTGGGTCTTCTGCACGAACTCTTCGATGGAATATCGAGACATGGCATCTCCCGGGGACATTGCTGGGAATGGTGATGTGTGACTTGTATATCTCGGCGAACGGCGCGAGGCAATCATCGGGTCCGTTTCAGAATAGCCCGACGCGCCAGCCAGCGGAACTCGCCGAGAGAGAACGTGGCAAAATGAAAACTGAGCGGCAAGGCGCTAGCCGCCGGTGGCCCCGCTCTCCTGCCACCGCGGCTAGCGTCTTGCCGCTCAGGCCAAATGCGCAACTTCAAAACTGGCGAGTCGGGCTAGTGGACGACGACGCTCGCGACCTAGTTCCACGGCGGAAACACATCGGGCTCCACCTGATAGCCATCGGCCAGCGAGTTGGTGCCGTTGAACAGGGCCACCACGGCCAGCAACTCGCCCAGTCCCTGCTCATCCAGGCCGAGCTTCTTGACCGCGGTGGTGTGCGAATTGATGCAGTAGCGGCAACCGTTGGTGGCCGATACGGCCAGAGCGATCATCTCCTTCGTCAAGGCGTCGAGCTTGCCCGGCGCCATCACCGCCTTGAGGCGCGTCCAGGTTTGCTCCAACAACGGAGGGTGCGTGGCCAGCGTCTTCCAGAAGTTGGGGACGAAGTCGATCTCCTTGGTGGCCATGATGTCGTCGTACACCTGCCGGACCAGGCCGGTGGCCTCGGACTCCTCGATCATCCGCACGGTCGGGCCAGGGGGACGCGAAGGAACAGGGGCAGGCATGGAAGGACTCCAGCAAGAGTAGCGTTGGATAGGAGTGAATCCTAACGTCGTACGACACCAAATAGGACCGCGGCAGAATCGGAGCGCGTCTTCTGTAGGGAACGCCCTCCGTGGCGTTCCGAGACGTGCCAAATTCCCTTTCTATTCCAGTCGGTCGGAATCGGGGGGATTTCTCCACCGCGCGGAACGCCACGGAGGGCGTTCCCTACAGCCCTCCGAGTTCCAACTTAGGCGTTCGCTTCGCGACAACGAGCCACGACCTGCGCCGGCGAGGCCGTCCCCGTCGTGCCGATCTGTTGCACGGTGATCGACGCCACCAGGTTCCCCACGGTGGCCGCTTCCAGGTCGCTGGCGCCGCTCAGCAGCGCGGCCACGATGCCGCTGGTCGCGCTGTCGCCAGCGCCGACCACATCGATCGGCCCCGAGACTGGAAAGCCCGGCACGGCGACTTGCTCGCCGGCGGGCCGGACGACCAGCATCCCCTTCTCCCCCAGTGTGCAATAGAGCGGACGCCCGGTGCGGCGCGAGATCTCGGCGGCAGCTTTTCGTGCCGCGGTATCACCGGCGTCGGCGGGCAGTCCGGCCGCACGCAGGCACTCCGCAAGGTTCGGCTTGAGAGTCCCGCAATGGAAATGTCCCACATGCGCCCGGCTGTCGATGAACATCAACTTGTCGGGCGAGGCCTTTTGCAATTCCACCAGCAGCTCGCGGACCTCGGGGCCGACAACTCCCCAACCCGGTTCGCTGACCTGGTCCAGCACGATCAGTCCGTCAGTCTCGGCGAACACCTGGCGGATCCGTTCCTTCACGCGGGCCACAATGGCCGGGTCCATCACGCTGCGGCTCTTTACGTCCAGCCGGTTCAGCTCGCGTTCGCCACGCATCGGCTTGGTATAGGTCGGCGTCAGGCGAGTCGGCTCGCGCAGTACATGCTTCATCTCGACATGCAACCGGCCCATCGCCTGAAACAGGTCGTAGGCGTGCCCATCGTCCCCCACCACCGACACCGGGACCATCCGCCCCACGCCCAGCGCGGTGAGGTTGTTCATGATCGTCCCCAGCGCCCCCGGCGAGTTTCGCACGGCGCGGACCTGGTAGGCCTCCAGGTCGGTCTCGACCGAAATCTCGGTCACATCGGGATCGATTTCGAGATAGCGATCCAGGAACAGATCGCCGACCAGTCCGATGATGCGGCGAGGGAACTGGGCCAGCAAGGCTTCGAGACGCGGAAGGGTGATCATGCTGGCTTGTCGCGCACAGGGGGAGGTTCAAAACGGCGGCAGCGGAACTCGAGGTCGATTCGCACGCGTCGGCTAACCTGGCCGTTTCAGGACAACGGTCGCCTCCTCCAGCGGGTCGCTCAGCGAAACCTCGTGCAACCCGTCGTCGTCCAGGTCATAGACCCCTTGGAACTCCAGTTCGGGAACCTGTGACAGCAGCTTGCGCAGGTCTTCGCCCGAGTAGCTTCGCAAGTGATACTGGTCCTCGAAGCGGGGCGGGCAGTTGGGAACTCCTTGGGTCTCCACCGTTCGCCGCATCAGGTCGGTGCGGCGCTGGGTATCGCGGGCCAGGATCTCGTAGGTGATGGTGCCGACCCCGCCACCGGGGATGGCCAGCGGGCCGTTGTGGCCGCTGATGATCGGCACCACCAGCTCCTCGAGACCGTTGTCGAAGAACAGCGTGAGCAGGGCCAGCCCGCCCGGCCGAACATTGCGGGCCATGCCGCGCATCAAGGCCAGCATGGCTTCGTCATCGAGCAGATGTCCCAGCGTGCCACTCAGCTCAAACGTGACATCAAACGGGCCGGTGGTAAACTTGGGGTCGCACATGTCCCCGGCCACGATTTCGGCCGAGTATCCGACCAGCACACGCCGGGCCCAGTCGACCATTTCGGGATAGAGGTCGTTGCCGGCCACGTGCACCCCATCCTTGGCGAACGGCAGCAGCCAGGTGGCCGGACCGCAGGCCGGATCCATCACACTGGTCAGCTTGCCCGAGAGATGCCGTCGAATCATCGACTGCGCGGCGCTCCATTGCGACGGAGTGGGCGAACGCAGGGCGAAGTACAGATCGGGGTGTTTATAGAACTCGTGCAACATGGCCGCTCAGGTCCCATTCCGTGGGCAGAAATACGAAAGGTGTAAATTGCAGCGCAGGAATCTCGCCTGCGTGGATTCATCGCTTGGCAATGAAGGCGTGCGAAATTATGCGAAAGCAATGCTCGGCGGTCAAAGGGGACTAGCTGCGGGGAACAACATTGTGGTGCAAGCGTCCCGCCTGCCGTGACGTGCGAACGAAGCTTCCCTGTCGGCGAGACGCCCGCACCAAAAATTTGACGGTTAAGGTCCGGACTCGAGCAGCGACTGCACAGTTCCCGAATGCAGCCTGAACTTCGCGCCGTGAATCGACAGGCTGTTCTTGCCGCCGGTCGCCAGACCCAGCGCCCCGGGTTTGCGAAGCCCGTAGCGCGAGTTCGCCGTCATCGCGGAGCGCGGACCTTGCCATTTGAGATAGGGCTGACCGTTGAAGTCGACGGTTACCCGCGCGGTCTCTTCCGATACATCAACGCGGAATTCGACCTGGTGCAGCCGGTCGTTCATGAACTGCCCCGGCTTGGCCTCAGTAACGACCCCTGCTCCTTCGATCCGGCTGAGCTTGCCTCCGTTGGCCCCCAGAGTGACCACACAGGTTCCGCCAGCGACAGGAAGAATAGCAATGAAGGGGTCGTCTCCCGCGGAGCGGCTAAAGCGGACATGCAGGTCGTAGCTGCCACGCGGAGCCACCGGCAGCATAAAGCGGTCGTCGTTCTGGCTGTTCCGCACGGCGACATCAGCCCCTTCGCGCAGCCAGTTCCCTTGGGTGCGATGCTTGGGGATCTCGACCAGACGGAGCAGATCGACCCATTCGCCACGCTTCAGTCCAAGTTCATGCTCCGAAGCCTGAGCCAGACGCTCCTCGACGCGGGCCCTGATCTCGTCGTTGGCCGACGGCCGGGTCAGACGGTACCAGTGGGCCGCCCGCAGGATGAGCGAGATAGACGGCAACCCGCCCTTCCCCTGCGACATGGTCCACCATTCATCGGCCAGCGACAGCCGCGCGGCATCGTTGGACGGGTTGGCCAGGTCGCGGCTGGCGACTGCGCAGGCCGGATCGGTTCCCTTGGCCCAAAGCGGCAGACCGCCGGTCCAGTCTTGTTTGTAGGTACAAAGGAACTCGCCCCATGCTTCACTGGCAAGCACGTCGGTCGGTTCCACGGCCAGCCTGTCGCGGGCCCCCTTAAAGATGACGAAGCCCTTGTTCACTTCTTGCAGTGGGCCGATGCGATCCTGAATGAAAGCCAAGAGCGCCAGGTCCTTGCCTTTCCGAGCCGCGACGATCGCTTCTTCGGCCAGTTCCAGTGACAGCTCGTACTCGTCTTCGCGAACGGCTTCGTTGATCAGGAAGATCGTCAACTCGGCGATGAACTTAAAATCGCCCGGGATCTTGGCCATCCTCGCCACTTGGGCCAAGGCTCGCTGTTTGAGAAGGACTGGTCGGATCACGAAGATGCCGGCCTGCTCGTCGATCGTCTGCCAGGCCGCCTGGAAGTCGCCCCCTTCGGCCGCCAGGTTCTGGGCCGACTCGAACAGGGCGTACTGCAGGGGCAAGTCGTCCTTGGTCTCTTGCGCCAACTTCAGGATCTGCTTGGACAGCGCGACCTTCTCAGGAGGCTTCCTGGCAGCTGCCAGCTTGTCTTTGAAGAGCTCTTCTTTCACCCGCAGATGGGCTGCAGCAAGGAGCGACGAATCTGGAATCGGCTGTCGCGGGCCGCGCCGCACGGGTGACGCCCCAGGGCGGTTCTGCCGCTCGACCAGGTCCGCGAGGCTCTTTCGCTCGGGCTGGGTCTCGGTCGGCGTCGCGGGGGCCGGCTCCGGTTCGGGCGTCAGATCCGGCTCGAGCGGAGTCAATTCCATGCGGCTGATCAGGTAGTTGCTGTCGAGCGCACCGATGTACATCGCGGTCTTGTCGAGCTTCTCGCCCGCCGAGGTATCCATCGAAAGCCGCGAGAGCTTCCCCTTGAAATCGACGATCACCTTGTCATCGCTGGTCACTTTGACCCCTGACTTGCGGACCGTAATCACGACCGCGGCCGGTTCGTTGTTGCTGAAGACGCTGCCATCGTGCGTGGTCGGGTTGGCCATCACGGTCAGGTCATCGACCAGGTGCAGACCGCTGACCCGTCCGCCGCGGGCGTCCAGCAGCACCGCAAACTGCACCTCGCCGGAGACCAGCACGATGTTCAGGCTGTTGTCTCCTTCTTTGCGATCGACGATCAGCGACAACTGGTACTCCTCGGGCGGTGCGAAGGGGATCCGCAGCCGCGAGACTCCGCTCGCCGGGCTCAAGAGGTTGCCCCCGACAAAGGTCCATTCGCCCCGCATCGCATGTTGGTTGGTATCGATCAGGTCGAGCAGTTCCAACTTGTCGAGCACGGTGGGCGGAGCGGGACGGATCGGCCGACCGCTTCGAGTGGTCGTGACTGCGGCGTCCTGATCGATGCCTGACGGAATCCGCGGCGGCAGGCGCGTGCCCGATCCGCGCACCGGACGGTCAGGGCCTTCAACCACCTTGCGCGGAGCACTAGGGCGGGCCATTGACGAGATCACCAGTACCACCACGATCAGCCCCATCACCGCTCCGCCCCCAACGACCGGCAGAAACCAGGCGGGACGCTCCGCCCGGCGATAGCGATCCGAGACGCTCTCGCCGGTCGACTCTTCGGTCTTAATCTGGGGCGCGAAGGTCGCGGCGACCGACGGCGGAGGTTTGGGAACGACGACCGCCCCCGTGGTCCGCTCGAACGGCGCGGCAGGCCGCATCGGCTGGCCGATCGGCATGGCCATCGCCTGGGGCTGCCCCATGGACGGGGCCACGCCGGGGGCGCCGAACCGGGCAATCGGCGGAGGGGTGAACGCCGAGGGCGGCGCTCCCATCGCGCTGGCCGGCGGATACGGCGGCGCCACGGGTGGGAATCGCCCGCCGGGCGGAGGCGGCGGAGGAGGAGGGGCCTGCGGCGCGAGCTGGGCCTTCAACTGGTCATCGTACGCGGATTTCTTCAACGGATTCGACAGGCAGATCCGAGCCAGCGAAATCTGGTTCAGAATCTGCTGCGAAGTCTGGCTGTGCGGCCCGGACTGGTGCGTCCGGACGTGGGCCATCTGACGATCGGCCGCTTCCTGGATGACTTCGGGGTCCGACTCGTACAGCCCAATCCCCAGCAGTCGGTAGTGGTGCGGGGGCTGTTCCGCGGGGGGGATGCCCAGCCACTTGCGATAAGGATCGAACGGGGCAGTGGACATAAGCAAGCTCGAACCCTGGACTCACGGAGTGCGAGAACAGGCGGCCCGCACTCGATTATGATCGGGTTCCTGGGAGAGACTTGCAAGCGGTTTCGGCAGACTGGTGAGACCAACGGAAACGTCTGGCCGCTTGACCGCGACGGAACTCCATCCGGAGAGTCGCTCTCGGTCTTGGGGCAAGGTCTTTATGACGTTTCGCTAACGCGTGCGCGATCAATCCTGCGTTGTGCATCAACAAATTTGACCGACGGCTGCCTATCCGCCAAGCAACAGTACTTGGTAGTGCCAGGCGTGAAGCCACGCCCACTGGTTGCTGGCGGGAGGTCGGCCCCGGTACACTCAGGAACCTGGACGACATGACGACAGTCATCGCAAGATGAGTTTGCGTATTGGAGCAATGACGGCATGTGGCCTTTCGGGCGAAGTTTGGCGATTGGGCTGCTGATACTCGCGTTCAGCCATGCGCCAATCCCGTGGGCTCACAGCCACGCCGGACTGTCTGCAGCGCAACTCCAGGCGCATGCCTGCGAGTTCCACCCAGGCGTTCCGCTGGCAAAACTGCCTCAAGACTGGCACGTGCATTGCCTCTTTCAGCTTGCACTCGGTGGCGATGTTGGCGCGACCGAAGTACTCGACTCTGATCCGACGCGTCGATGCGAGAAATCGCACTCACGGGCTCAGCCATGCGTCATCGGCATCAGCAGCTTCGATATCTGGTCAACGCTGGGGTTGGCGCGTCTTCCAACTGGCAGGATGCGGCACTCTTACCCCAGCAGGGATCTCTTCAAAAAGTACGGGGCGTTTTTGATCTGATGTGCGGCACGCCCGATTCCTTGGGCGTACTTTTGCGAGCCGTACTTTCGCCCCTGCCCTGTGCATCGCATTCGCTGCCTGCCAGTCTTGCAGCCGCACGGCGGGGCCCTCATCAATGACTTCACCCATTTCACTGGAAACCACTACCTATGAAACGCGCATTCAAGTTCATCCTTCTGTTCCTGCCAATTCTTGTCCTCGCGATGGCCGTCTCGACGACCAGTCGCACGAAAGCAGCACCGCCACCTGCTCAAGGTCAGCCCCAACCGGTCGAAAAAGACATGCATGAGTTCATGGAGTATGTCTTTCAGCCCACGTACAAGCGCCTCAAACCGCTGATGGCCAGCGCGCCCAGCGATAACGCGGGGTGGAAAGGCATCAAAGCCGACTCGCTAAGTCTGGCCGAGAGCGGCAATCTGCTGCTTTCCCGCGTCCCGGACAAGGACGGTGACAAGTGGGTGGAATGGAGCATCGCAGTTCGCGTTTCCGGGGGAGAGTTGTATCAGGCGGCCAAGAAAAAGGACTTCCCGTTGGCCCGAAAGCACTACGAGACGATGCTGACCAAGTGCAATGCCTGTCACACGCACTTCGCGAACGGCGAGCATCAACTCAGCCCGTAGGCTCCCATGCTCGTTGCCGGGCGAGCCCGGACTCAAGACGCATGAGGTATCTCTCGCGAGGCGCAGAGCTCAGAGGCTCTGCGCCTCGCGTTTTCCTGCAAGCGACATGGCGGCGTCTCGATTGCGGATGGAGATCGGTGCCTTTGGGTGGAGCCGTGTGGCCGCGAGGCCCACCGCTTCCGGCAGAAGACTCCGACTTGGTCCGGTCGCTCAAGATTTGATTGGGGAAGGATCGCCCTTAGGCAGCGTTCTTGCGAGAGAGCTTGCGGATCAGCCGCGAGACGAATGACGAACTCTTGCGCACGTTCTTGCCTTCCTGACCGAGCTGACTCGCGCGCATGTCCTTGCACGCCTGATCGAGTTGATGGATCAGCGCCAGTCGTTCGTCGCACGTCTTGCGCAGGATCGCAACCTCGTGTGCCAAAACCGCGGCTTGCTTCAGACGTTCGTCGTACGCCTTCTCAACGTGTTCGAGTCTCTGGTCCACTCTCGACAGCACGCTGTCCGAGTACTTTCCATCGTGAGCAAAGCTCGTGTAGTGACTCGCGAAGAGCTCCAGGACGTAAGACAATACTGCCTCGTGGAGATGGTGCTGATCGTCCGCGAACGGATCTACGGCGACATCTGTCGCGATCTCGTACGACGGGAAGTAGTAGTACGTCTCGCCCAACAGTCCCTCGCGCGATCGGAAGAACTCGTCGAGCGCAGCCCGAATGATGGCCTTCGAGACGGAATTCGCCGTGACCGCCGAGATGGGACGGAAGGTCGCATGCAGCCTTAGTGGGGATACCGTGTAGAGAATCTTGAGGTTGGGAAGATATCGTTCACGGATGGAGTCGATGACTTGGAAACACCGCACGGTGTCGGAGACCGTCTCGACCTTGAAGGCATGGCGGGACGGGTCGTGATGACCAACCGGCAACACTCGCCAGAGGGGCTCGCCTGTCTGCGTGTCGTACCAGACCTCGGACAGGCCGAGCGTCACGATCAGCACATCCGTCTGCTCCAGAATCGCGCGGAGCGCCAGCCTCCGCTCCTCGGTCGGCTCGACCAGCTTCTTGCTCTTGTCGTACCACACGGCTGTTTGGGGATCGAATTCGCCGAAAGCCCACCGGAACTGCTGGGCCACCACCGACACGTTCTCGAAGGCGTTCCGGAGAAGCCCGGAGTACGGATTGTCCACAAGGGGAAGGTTGTAGCCGTGCGAGATCAGCCACTCGACGAAGTTTGCCGCGAAGCAACTCCCCATCGCCAGGACCCGCGTAGAGGGATGGATGATGGGGCTGGGAGGGGCCCAGCCTTCCAGCACACTGGCCACCGATGCCCGAACCTTGGACTTGGACGGATAGCGATTGAACTTGTCGCTCGTGTACCAGGCCTTGTGCGCAGCCTCGGCGTTCAAATCCGATTGAACATCCGGATGCGTCCAGAACATCCAATATTGTGAATCTTTCATGGGTGTTCCCAGTTCAGGCAGATGGCTGTTTCTGACTGCGGAACGTGTAGCAGAAATGGGGGGTGCCGGACAAGCCAAGTGAGGGCGAGCACGGAAAAAACAGGAACAGTGCCTTCGGGCGAACGCCAGCAGAGGTAGCAGCTATCATCCGGCATCGACGGGCCGGGTGGCACTCAATCGCACTGGGGAGCTTCCCCGTCCAATGGAGAGTGCGATTTAATGTTTCGCTAGCCGGTTTGTCGGCTCCCGTGCAAGTGGAAGTCGGTCCTGGTGTTTCGCGTCCAACGCAACTTCCGACGCTAAACGCCAAAACATTGTGGGCTTATACGATCAAAGCGGCGCGCCGATGCCCTCAACCGGACTCGTTGGCTTGTTGCACGCCCGTTCCTTCGAGAATAGCCACCTCATCCGGCTGCGGCTAGGCTCATGGGTTCCCACAACGGAAATGAAATCCGGAAGAGGTCCTTACGGTGGCGACAAACGCTGGCTCGACGAGCGACGGGGCGTTATTTCAACAGTATAAGCAGCTCCTCGAGAAGCAGCCCGACCATGTCGAGACCCGCAGGGAGCTCGGCAAGCTGCTGCTGTCGGTTCGTGAGTTTGCCGCCGCCGGCGCGCAACTCGAGTACGCGCTGAAGCTCCGTCCAGACGATGCTGAAAGCCATCACGCGCTGGCGCAGGTGTTGTTTCAGTTCGGCGAGATCGACTCGGCGATCGCGCATCTCGACCGGTCCTGTGAGCACTCCCCGGCCGATCTCTCGAATAGCGTCGCTTCGGCTCGCCTGCTGGCGGCCGTGTACGCACCGGGCGATCGCTTCGTTTCACCCGCGGCACTCCTGGCACGACGGAAAGAGGCCGCGGCTGCACTGGCCCAGCATGCGGCAGGTCCGCCCGCGCCCGCTCCGTTCGTGCCGGCGGCCCCGCGCGAGGGCCCCTTGCGGATCGGCTACGTCTCGGCCCACTTCGACATGGCCAACTACATGAAGCCGGTCTGGGGCGCCGTCAACCAGCACGATCGCGAACACCTTCAGCTCGAGTTCTTCTCGGATGCCGCCGGCGATCCGCGGACCGCGGGATACCGCCCCGACCCGCGCGATCAATGGCACGACGTGCAGGCTTTGACGAACCCCGAGTTGATCGATTGGATTCGAGGGCGCGGGCTGGACGTAGTCGTCGACCTGAACGGCTACAGCTATACGTCGCGGCTGGGGATCTGGCTGGCGCCGCTTGCGCGGGTCAACGTCGCCTGGTTCAACATGTACGCGACCAGCGGACTGCCGGCCTTCGACTACCTGGTGGGGGATCCGATCGTTTATCAACCGCACGAAGCGCCGCTGTTCAGCGAAAAAGTCCACGCACTTTCGTGCAGCTATCTCACTTTCGACCGTCTGTATCCGACGCCCGAGGTCAAGCCGGCGCCTTTCAGCGAGGTGGGACACTTCACATTGGGCTGCCTGGCACCGCAATACAAGATCACTCGCGAAGCGCTGACCCTGTGGGCGGAGATGCTCCGCCGCCTGCCGACCTGCCGGCTGCTGTTCCGCAACCGACTGCTCGACCGTCCGAACAACCGCGAGTACATCCGCATGCGGATGCAGGATGCTGGACTGCCGATGGAGCGGGTGGAACTGCTCGGACCGGCCCCGCACCACGAGTTCTTGGCGACATACGACCGCATCGATCTGACCTTGGACACGTTTCCCTACAATGGCGGCTCGACCACCATGGAATCGCTCGCACAGGGAGTTCCGGTTGCCTGTTTCCGAGGGGATCGCTGGGCAGCGCGGATCAGCGCCTCGCTGATGCACTTCGCCGGCCTGGACGAGTTCGTGGCGCCTAGCGAGTCGGAGCACTTGGAGCACGTGGTTCGGCTGCTTCAGGATCCGCGCGCGCCGGAGCGACTGTCGGCGCTGCGGGACGGGATGCGCGATCGGCTCTCGCGGGCGAGCGTGTGCGACTCGACAAGGCTCGCTCGGGAGCTGGAGCGTTTTTATCGCGAGGTCGCCGGGCATTCGCCGCAGTGCCTGTGATTCGCAGGTGCCGCGACTCATCTAAAACCCTACAACGGATCGCCGCGACATATCCGCTATGTCAACGTCGTTTGACTCCAAGAGAGCCTCGAACGCATCGATACCGTTCAACTCACAATAGTCAAGCTCCGATTCATAGATAGGAATCGCCCACACCAAGTCAATCCTCCGTTTATCTACGACAAATGTAACCTCGTCAGCGGAATACGGTGGAAACGTAAGCATAACCGCAACCAGACTTGAATTTAAGACAAGCTCGCGTCCGAGGGGAATGGTTTGCCACCAAAATAAGCACCTATTTCCTGTAAAGGCGTACCTGGAAAGGTCAAGTAGAACGCGAGCAAACGCCTCTGCATTTTCGGGGTACGAGTACGAGAATAACTCAATTCTCGGCTCCTTTGACGGACATGCCTGTCCTTCAGGCACAACCTGATGGCGTCTGGACATACCAACTGTCCCAGTGACCCCAATCGACGATTCTGGATTTTCCCAGAATCGCACATCAATTGCTCTTTCTGCCAATACCAATCTACTAAACTTTCCGAATACTTGGTCCAATTTAGGCAAGACGTTCATTCCTAATTGCCTTTGGCCCTGGTTCATTTTGGAGGACAAACCCTAGACACCCACGTCGCACTACTCGGCTGGCAGCAAAGAATTTACCGTGCAAAAGTGGCCCGGAACTCGGGTGTCTAGCGTGCCTACTCTAGAGTGCCTTCGACCTTGCGCGGAAACTCCCAATCTCTACATGGACCTGTACATACCACATGCTTTAGTGACGCAATCGATGAAAACCGAAAAAGAGTTATTTGAATCCGCCGTATCCGGCTGAAGTATTGCACTTTGGAAGTTGACTTGCCAGATTTCATTGCCCTCCTGGGTGTTTCCTTCGATGTCCGACCTCCAGAGCTCATTCTGTTCTCCTGGTACCTTCGCGGCACCAATGCACGTTGCGAATCGAACGCCCTTCATTTTGAGAAACTCGGTAGCGCGGGCAATGGCTTCTTCTTCATTCTCTATTTGTGACATGCAACCTGCCTCAACCCAAGATCTGGCCTCTGGAACGGGTCTGACACACGAATTTCAACCTCCCAGTCGCCCAGACAGAATGGCGGCAAGGTTACCGCTTGAGCCTGCGGAGAACTTGGCCGTCTGGCGTTTGGCCTTCGAGGGGATTTCTCTGTTGCCTCCGTTTCCTCCTGTTCAAAAAGAAGCCGCGACCAGCATTGAACGATGGGCAGCCCCCCCTCCCCAGCCCTCCCCACATGTGGGAAGGAGCAGGAAGAGAGTTGAGGGCTTTGTTGGCACAGTCCAAATACAGGCACGGGCGAACTACAGACCCGCGCGTTCACTGTTCATTCAAACTGACTCGCACCGACTATTCAATCTTCCCTGTCCGCTGCTGCGGGCGATTCCTTTGTACGCTGCGGCAGCCATCGCTGCGCAAGCGCGGCCACAAGCACTGGCACTGCGATCGAAATCCCCAGGGCCAGCGGCAGCCACTGGTGCTGCTGCGCGTAGTCGCCGAAGGCCGAGTAGGCCAACGCGATCCCCAGGTTGCTGGCCAGCACGGCAGGCAAGAAACGCCGCCAGGATAGCTTGTGGATCCCCATCAGCAGCACGCTGGCTTCGGCGAAGACCGGCACCGCCCGGGCCAGGACCAGCACGAAGGGCCCGTAGCGCTCGCTGGTCTGCTGCATCCGCTCCAGATCCTCGGCCTTCGAGAACCACAGGGCCAACGGCCGGCCCCAGCGCCGCGCGAGGGCAAAACCCAACACCGCTCCCAGGCTCATGCCGGTCCAGGTGGCCAGCGTGCCGCGCCACCAGCCAAGCTGCCAGCCGGCCATCGTGCTGATGACGCTGGAAGGGATCGGCAGCAGGATGTCGGTCGAAAGGAGTCCGACAACAATCGCCGCCGTGGCGGCCTGGCTGGGCGGATCTTCGCTCATGCCGCGGAGCCAGGTGTCGAGTTGTCCGCCGAAAAGAAGAAACGGCAGGATCGGGACCAGCAACACCGCGCACATCAGGGGGAGCGTTCGGAAGAGTTCTCGCACGGCGCAGGTGCCCTGAGTTTGCCGCTCGAAGCTCGCAAGGCGGAACTACTTCACGTCCAGCATCCGCTGCAGCGCGACCAGCGACCAACGGCTGGTTTCGGCGTCGACTTCGATCACGTTCACCGGCGTGCCCGCTTGCAGGTTTTCCAGACTCCAGCAGAGATGGGCCAGGTCGATGCGGTACATCGTGGCGCACATGCAGACCACCGGCGACAGGAAGTGGATCTCCTGCTCGGGGTGTTCCTGCTTCAGGCGGTTGACCAGGTGCAGCTCGGTGCCGATGGCCCACTTGGTTCCGGCCGGGGACTGCTCGACCTCGCGAATGATCTTGCCGGTCGAGCCCTTCACGTCGGCCATGTCCACGACTTCCATCGTGCACTCGGGATGGACCAGGACTTTGATGCCCGGGTGCTTGGCCCGGAGTTGATCGATGTGCTCGGTGCGGAACATCTGGTGGACGCTGCAGTGCCCCTTCCACAGCAGCACGCGCGAGTTCTTCAGGGCCTCTTCGGTATTGCCGCCAAGTTCCTGCCCCGGATCCCAGACCGGCATTTCCGACAGCGGCACGCCCATCGCTTTGGCTGTGTTACGGCCCAGGTGCTGATCGGGGAAGAACAGCACCCGCTTGGTGCGGGCGAAGGCCCAGTCCAGCACCGCCCGGGCGTTGCTCGAGGTGCAGACGATCCCGCCATGTCGGCCGCAGAACGACTTGAGCGACGCCGCCGAGTTGATGTACGTGACCGGCGTGATGTCGTTCGTGTCGAGCACCTCGCCCAGTTCTTCCCAGCAGCCTTCCACTTGTTCGCGGGCGGCCATGTCGGCCATCGAGCAGCCGGCGGCCATGTCGGGCAGGATCACCGGGACGCGCTCGCCCGCCCGTTCGGCCAGCCGGTCGGGCGTGTTGGCCAGAATGTCGGCCGTTTCGGCCATGAAGTGGACACCGCAAAAAGCGATCGCCCGGCAGTCGCGGCTTTGAGCCGCCATCTGGCTCAGTTGATAGCTGTCGCCGCGCAGATCGCTGAGGGCGATCACTTCGTCCTGCTGGTAGTGATGCCCCAGGATCAGCAGCGACGAGCCCATCGCATCGCGGACCTTCTGGATGCGATCGCGCAGCGTCTCGTTGTCGAGCGATTTATAGGGCTTCAACTCGAAGCTGGGAGCCGGGCTGAGTTGGAGTGCAGGCATCGCAGTCCGTGGGCATGCGTGGAGGTGTCGAAGCGGTTACTTGATGAAGTATATACCGCGCAGCCGGGGGGAGTAGTGCATCTTGTGGTGCAGGCGTCCCGCCTGCCGGCCCTGCTAGTAACCTTATCCTCATTATCCGCCCTCTCCCCGTGGGGAGGGGCGGATTCGAGAGGGGAGCGCTTCGTCTACTTGGCCGCTTCGATCTTCAGCGTGTGCTTTACCGGCGCCACCGCGGCACTGGCCGCATCGAACAGTTCTTTGTCCCTGGCGATGAGCTTGGTCGCGATCCGATCGATCGCTTCCGACTCTTCCGGCGCAAACTTCTTGTAGGTCGGCAGCTTGTTGATCATGTCCTTCACCAGCGGGGTCTCGAAACCTTGCTGAGCGCGGACCTTGGCTTCGACCGCCTTGAAGGGCTCGCTGAACGGATTGTCCAAGAACTCGGCGGCCAGGTTGATCCCCTTGCCCAGCTGTTCGGGCGTGAACTCCTTGGCGACCGTGCCCCAGGTGACCTTTACCTTATCCCCCTTGGCCCCCTTCACGACCAGCAGATAGCGATTCAGCTCTTCGTTGAAAGGCAGAAACTCAATCACGCCGCGCGTAGCGCCGGTGCTCTTGGGATCTCCGTAGAAGCAGAACGGATAGCGGGTGCTCTCCAGGTCCACGACGCCGTCCTTCGAGGAAAGCACCTTGTGTCCCTCGGTGGCCGTGGCCGAACCGGCCTGCAGGTCGACGGTGATCGTGCCGATCTCGCCGGTGCAGCCCAGCCCCTTCAGAAAGGCATAAGCCATCGCCAGGTGGCCGTTGGCATCGGGGTGAAAGCCGTCGCCGCCGCACAGATGATAGCCGGGACCGAGCTTCTCCTTGGCCTTGCCCATGGCCGAGTGCATGGCGTCAAAGACATTGGCAAAGGCCACGCCTTCTTCTTCGGCGACCTTCTTGGCCTGATCGCGCAGGTCGGCCAGAGTCGCGTTGTACATCGTCGAGGCATCTTTGGCCTTTTTGGGGTCATTCGGATCCCGGCGGAAGAAGTCGGTATCGACGCAGCCGGGCGAGCCGACCACGATGAAGCGGACTCCCCCTTCCTTCAATTTCTTCACCACCGACTTCTGAGCTTCGTAGTAGCCTTTCAGCTTGCCGGGATTCGAGGGGGAATAGCCGCCGTCGTTCATGCCGTAGCAGGTGGTGGCCACCGTTGGCTTGAACCGCAGGGTGTCGTTCTCGACCCGATTATTGAAGCCGCCAGCGGTCTCGCCGCCCCAGCCGAACTGCGTGGCCCGCAGGCCCGTAGCCGGTTGGCACATCAGCAGGTAGTCCTCGATAAAGACCGAGTACTGCTTCTGTTCGGTGATGGAGTCGCCAATCACGGCCACGTGGTCGCCTGGCTTCAGGCCGTCGGCGGCCGAGGCAAACGTGCCTGCCAGAGTGCAGAGCAGGGCGGCGGCAACAAATCGCTTCATGGGAGGGGGTCCTTCGAGGAGTGTGGCGTGGTGCGGATCGCTCGACCGCTACCGCCGCGTCAACGTGGCACACGCGAAGAGGGCGGTCAAGAAGTGGCCCCGGTCCAAGGAGAGTTCAACGCGCGAACGCCGTGGCTTTGTTAGGATAGAATGCATCGAGATCAACCAGCGAGACCCATCGTATGCTCCCCCGCGAAGAGTACATCGAGCAGGCCTATTTCTTTCGTACGTTGCGCGAGCGATCGGCGCAGAACGTCTCGACCCAGGACCTGCTGATCTCGATGCGCGACGAGGTCCTGGCCACCACGCGGCTCCCGATGGCGCTGGATTTTCTGGCCAGCGAGATCAAGCTGCACGGAGTGCTGGGCCCGGCCATGGCAAAAATTCCACACTATTTTGCGCCGTTTCAGACCTACATTGTGCAGGCCACGGAGAACGACAAGCTGCGATTCGACTTCCCCATCGCCCTGGCCGTGCTGGAACGCGAGGCGACCTATCGCTCGCAGGGGGCCACGCCGACGGGGGTCTTCATGTACCAGTTCGAGACCATCTGCCGCAATCGCCTGGGCTACGACCGCAGTCTGGATGCCGTGGCGGCCGATCCGATCTTCGACGAGCCCTGGCGAGAGTGGATCCTGGAAGTACGCCGCAAACTGGGGATCGTCGATTTTGCCGACATGGTCTATTACCGCAGCGAGCACTATCGCAACCAGCGCCGCAACGAAGGGCTGGACGAAGAGGGAGAAGGACCGAAGGGACCGGTCTTGTTCGCCGAGAAAGAAGGAAAGATCGCGCTGGCCCATCGCCGCAAAGACCCACTCTTTCTGTTCTCGGCCCTGGAACGGCAGTTGGGCTACCCCACGGTCCCCCGCCCCAAACCTCCGCAGCGGGAACAACTGAACGTGCCGGCCCTTCTTTCGCGGCTGGACCGCATGGAAGCTCGCCTGCGTCTGGTCGAAGAAGAGAGCCAGCAGGGGGGCATCAATCTCGAGAACTTCATGAAGCGCCCCGGCGTAAAGCCCGTAGAGCCGATCGAACTGCCGCCGACGACGGGGCCAATGGAATTTGAGTGAAGGGTAGGGAGTAAGGGGAAGGGAGGAAGGATCGAGGATCGAGGATCGAGGATCGAGGATTGAGGGAGCTAGTCCTTTTTCGGTTTCCATCTCGATTGCTCGCCTCTCGCCTCTCGCCTCTCGCCTCTCGCCTCTCGCCTCTCGCCTCTCGCCTCTCGCCTCTCAATCCTCAATCCTCAATCCTCGATCCTTCCCCCCTCCC
>Ga0335397_10000033_pt1 | contig 133266 bp, 90 predicted proteins | sample MAT04_FD_205740 | JGI IMG/M metagenome (GOLD analysis project Ga0335397, IMG submission 205740) | Freshwater microbial communities from Lake Fryxell liftoff mats and glacier meltwater in Antarctica - MAT-04 (spades assembly) (version 2) ...
CGGGGTCGCGCTTGGTCGACGCCGGATCACCAACGCTCGATTGCTGATACGTGGCCGAAAGCAAAATGGTGCGATGCAGGGCCTTGGTGGACCAACCCTGCTTGATGAACTCGGCGGCCAGCCAGTCGAGCAACTCCGGGTGGCTGGGGCGTTCGCCAAGCTTGCCGAAGTTCCCCGCCGAACGGACAATCCCTTCGCCAAAATGCTGCTGCCACACCCGATTCACCCACACGCGGGCGGTCAGCGGATTCGTGGGGCTGGCGATCCAATTGGCAAGTTCCAGCCGGCCGCTCCCCTTGGTGATGGCCGACTGACTCGCACCGGCCACGATCTCGGGAAATCGCCGGGGGACGACTTTGCCCAGTCGATCGTAGCGTCCGCGGACGTGGACCTTCACGTCGTGGACGCCGGCATGCGGACTGCCAGGCACTCCGCCCTCGCGAACACCGTGGGCGAAGGCCTCCGCAGCAGGCGGGTTCTTCTTGAGCGCTTCAAACTCGCTCGCCGCGCGATCGATCGACGCGCGGAACTCGGCCGGAATCAGCTTCAACTGCTCGGGCTTAGCCGGGTAAAAGGGACTTCGCGCGTCGACGACGTCAAAGGCTTCCTGATATTCCTTGGCGGCTTGCTCCAGTGTGGTCCGTTCGGGGCTCCCTCCGGCAGCAACCGCAGCCACGGCCGTCTGCCAGCGTTCGGGAAGCGGAGTGATCGCCGGGGGCGCCTTGGCCCGCGACTCGACCATGTCCCAGAAGGACCAGACCGCCGAGTTGCCCAGCCGATCGGCATGCGGGTTTCCCTTGCCATCGGCCAGCGGGTCGTCGAGCACGTCTTTAGCGAGGTTCCATTCCGCCGAGCCATCGGCCTTGGCAATGGTGATGTCGCAGACCGTGGTGTCGAAGCCGTAGTCTCCCTTGGGCAGGACCAGCAGTTCGATGGAGTCGCCCACTTGAACCTCGATCGCCGTCAGCTTCGCGCCGTTCTCCCCTTCGGCCAGCGGCTGAGAGCCGCCGTTGGGGTAGCCGCCGTTGGCCAGGGGCTTTACTCCACGGGGTGTGCGCAGCTCCACGTTCCACAGGATGCCGTCTCCGCCCACCGGGTCGGCATCGATCACCCGGCCGGTCAGCTTGACGGTGCCCGAGAAAGGGCTCTTCCAAGCCAGCGCCACGCCAGCGTTTGGGCCCGGGTGCATGGCCACCGACCGGGGCGGCACTTTCAGCGTGCCGATCTGCACGTCGGCTGCGGTCGTATTGGCCAGCAGGTTCGGGCAGTCCATCTCTCCGCGCCAGGTGTGCACGCCCTTGTTGCCGGCCGCATCGCGAACCGGACGATTGAGCAGGCGGTAGCTTGCCGCGGGTCCTGCGCCCAGATGATCGACCCAGCGAGCCAGCGCGAACTCCAGGAGTCCGCGCTCTTGCGCATAGGCGGCGATGGGTTGTTTGGCCGCTTCTTCGGGCTTGCGGTTGCGATAGTCCCAGGCGGCGAGCAGATAGCGGGCGGTTTCGCGCAACTGACTTTTGGCAAAGGCCTGCGATTGCTCGTCGGTCGCCTGCTTCAAGCGGGCTTCGGCGGCCTTCAAGTTGGTTTGATAGGCGGCCAGATCGGCCTTCTCTTTCGCCGAGCTAACCGGGATCCGCAGAATCGGCGGGCCGTTGGTCTTGGGTCCGACGTCCGGCAGGATGTGGCTCGAGAAGAAGATCCCGGCCATGGCGTAGTAATCTTCGGTCGAGATCGGATCGAACTTGTGATCGTGACAGCGGGCGCACGCCAGCGTGAGCCCCAGGAAGCCTCGCGACACGACGTTGATTTGATCGTCGACGATGTCGGTCAGCAGCTTTTCTTTGTCGGCGTCTCCGCCTCCCCAGTCGCCGATGGAGAGCATGGTGGTGGCAATGATGCCATCGCGATTCGGCTCGCCGGGCGAAGTTCCGGGCAGCAGATCGCCGGCGATCTGCTCGCGAATGAAGCGATCGTAAGGCAGATCATTATTGAAAGCGTCGACCACATAGTCGCGATAGCGCCAGGCCGCCTTGCATTCCATCACGCTGTCGCCATCGACGATGCGGCTGTCGAACGAGTCGGTGTAGCGGACCACATCCAGCCAGTGCCGTCCCCAGCGCTCGCCATAGCGGGGCGAGGCCAGCAGCCGATCGACTACCTTTGCATAGGCTTGCGGAGTGTCATCGGCCACGAAGGCCGCCAGCTCTTCCGGTGTGGGCGGCAGTCCCGTCAGGTCGAAAGTTACGCGCCGCAGCAAGGTTTGCTTGTTCGCGGTCGGGGCCGGCGCGAGCCCTTCGCGCTCCAGGCCCGCCAGAATGTAGCGATCCAACTCGTTTTGCGGCCACGCGGCATTCTTCACGGCCGGTGCCGGGGTCACCTTCACGGGCTGAAAGGCCCAGTATTTCCGCTGTTCCTCAGTAATCTGAAACGAATGCCCGGCCAACGCGCCTTGGTCGTCCGTCGATGAGGGCCACGGGAGTCCCATCTCGATCCACTTCTCGACCTTGGCCACCACGGCGTCCGAGAGCTTGGCGTCGGGGGGCATCTTCAGCCCGTCGTAGCGCAAGGCCTCGAGGATGATGCTTTCCTTGGGCTTGCCCGCGACGGCGCCGGGGCCGCTGTCGCCCCCTTTCATCAGGGCCTCGCGCGAGGTGAGCCGCAGTCCCCCTTCCGTTTTCACAACTCCCTTTTCTTCCGCGCCGTGGCACTTCTGGCAGCGGCCAACGAGCAGCGGGCGGATCTCCTTCTCGAAGAACTCGATCCCCTCGGGCGAGAACTTCTTCGCTTCCTCAGCCTGGGCAACCACGCCGGTAAGGGAGATCAAGAGGGCGGCAGCGGAAAGAGAAGCAACACGCATGTTGAAAAGACTCCCGGGCTGTTCTTGTGGTGCAGGATCCAGCTCCCGCTTTCGCCGCCAAGGGCTGCAAAGCGGCTAGATCACTGCCAGTTCCATCTCGCCCGCAATCCGGCTGAGCGCTTTGTGGACGCATTCCATGTGAATCTGCATGGCCGCCGCAGCCGCCGAGGGATCGCGAGCGCGAATCGCTTCCACAATCCGACGATGAAGCCGCTGACTGTCGCCATGATTTCGGGGGTGCGTGGTCGTCTTGAGCATCCCTTCGATCACGAACTCCTGAATGACTTCCAACGTGCTCAAGATCACGTCGTTCTGCGTGATCTCGCAGATCTTGCGATGAAAGCGGAAGTCGGCTTTGATCGCCTCTTCGCGTGTCAGGCCTTCGGAATCCATCACGGCGCAGGCCCGATCGAGCTCGGCCAGATCCTCGTCGGTGGCCACTTCGGCTGCCTTGCGGGCCGACTGGCACTCCAGCGCCGCGCGAAACTCGGCCAGTTGCTGCAGATCTTTCGGCGTGATCGACATGGCCGTGCGAACCAGGCGGGTGCAGTTCATCAAGCTCGCTTGCGTGCCGACAAAGGTGCCTTTGCCGCGCTCCACCGTCACGAGCCCCAACGCTTCCATTCGGCCGATCGCCTCGCGCAGCACTGTGCGGCTGACACCCAGCTTCTCAACCAGCTCGTGCTCGCTGGGGAGTCGGTCTCCCGCGCGGAGCTGATCCTGGTCCAAAATGGCCTGTATTCGCTCGATGGCGATATCCACCAGCGAGTTGCGACCAATGGAATCGAATTGAACCACGGAAGGACTCCGTAAAATAGTATGACAAATGATGTCTGACATGATAGGCGACATCACCTAGCTGTCAAGCAATTTGACGTAACTTATGACTGTCAAGTCACTACGCTCCGGAAGTGTTCGTGAGGTAAGATACGGCGTTTTCTGCCAGCCGAACTAAAATCGCTGGCAATTCCGACAAGAAGGGGTATTATCAAACGACGAATCCAATGCGACTTATGCGTTCCCTGAGGTCTCTATGATTTGGCGATTTCTACCCGCTCCCCTCGCATTCGTTTTCTTCATGGGTCTGGCGACCACCGTGAAGGGGGAAGACTGGCCCGGCTGGCGCGGCCCCCGTGGGGACGGCTCGAGTCACGAGAAGAACATCCCCATCGAGTGGAGCGCCGACGAGAACACGCCGCCCGCTGAGTGGAAGAACATCGCCTGGCGGACCCCGCTCCCCGGCATCGGCCACTCGTCCCCCGTCGTCTCGGGCGATCGCATCTTCACCAACACGGCCGACAGCGAGAAGCAGGACCGCGTGCTGGTCTCGCTCGATCGCAAGACCGGCACGGTGCAGTGGCAGAAGACGGTGGTCCATGCTCCGCTGGAGAAGAAGCACAAGTTGAATAGCTTTGCCTCCAGCACGCCGGCTACCGACGGCAAACACGTCTACACGACGTTTCTGGATCAGACCGACATGGTCGTAGCGGCCTATGATTTTGAGGGGAACCAGAAATGGCTGGTCCGGCCGGGCGTTTTCTCCAGTGTGCATGGCTACTGCAGCTCGCCGGTGATCTTTCAGGATCTGTTGATCGTCAACGGCGATCACGACGGCGAGTCGTACGTGGTCGCCCTGGAACGCGACTCGGGCAAGACCCGCTGGAAGATCAATCGGGCCAAGAAGACTCGCAGCTATTCCGTGCCGCTCATCCGCGAAGTCAACGGCAAGCCGCAGATGTTTCTGGCCGGCAGCTACCACGTGTCGGGCTACGATCCGACCGATGGCACGCTCCTGTGGTTCGTGAGCACCGATCACCTGCGGATGCAGCAGTACGTGGCTTCGCTGGTCTACCAGCACGGCCTGATCTTTGTGACCGCTGGGTTTCCCGATCGGCATTTCCTGGCGATTCGCCCCGATGGGACCGGCGACGTGACCAAAACCCACATCGCCTGGCAGGATCAGAAGGGCGTTTCGTACGTCCCTTCGCCGATTGCCGAAGGGGACTATTTTCTGGTGGTCTCCGATGACGGCATCGCCAGCGAGTTCGAGGCCAAGACCGGCAAGCGACTGTGGCAGGAGCGGATGGGGCGGCACTTCAGCGGCTCGCTGGTCTCGGCCGGCGGCCTGGTTTACTTTCCCGATGACGACGGCATCACCACGGTGGTTCGCCCTGGCGAAAAGTTTGAAGTGGTCGCCAAGAACACGCTGGGAGACGCCAGTTACTCGTCGCCGGCCATCAGCCAGGGGCAGATCTTCATCCGCACTGAGAAGTACCTTTGGGCGATCGGGAAGTAGCGAGCGATCGCGTTACCCGATTGCTTTGGGATAGCCCTGCGGATGACGCTCGAACCAGCGCCATGCCGTCTCGACAATCTGATCAAGCTCCAGATAGCGTGGCTTCCAGGCCAGCGTCTCCATGGCGCGATCGGCATTCGCATACAGCGACGGCGGGTCGCCTGCCCGGCGTGGCCCTTCCTTCACGGGAATCGCTCTTCCGGTTACTCGCCGCGCGGACTCGATCAGCTCCAGGACGGAGTAACCCCTTCCAATCCCCAGATTAAAAAACTGCACACACCCTGGCTGGATCTTCTCGGCGGCCAGCAAGTGCGCATCGCAAAGATCCTCGACGTGCAGATAGTCGCGAACGCACGTGCCGTCGGGAGTGGGATAGTCTTGGCCGAAGACTTCAATCGCGGGACGCAGCCCGAGGGCCGCCAGCAGAATGGCCGGCACCAAATGCGTCTCGGGCGTGTGGTCTTCGCCCAGCGTGCCGTCGGAAGAGCAACCGGCCACGTTGAAGTAACGAAACGTAATCGCGCCGAACAGCGGGTTGGCGTGTGCGTAGTCGATCAGTATCTGTTCGACAAATCTCTTCGACCAACCATACGGATTGCACGGCGATTGCGGGGTTGTCTCGCGAATCGGCAGTTCTTCCGGCACGCCATACGTCGCCGCGGTCGAGCTGAACACCAGGCGATCCACCTCTGCGTTTTGCATCGCTTCCAACAGGCTCAGCGTCCCCACGGTATTGGCGCGATAGTAGTCGAGCGGGGCGGCGACCGACTCGCCCACATAAGCCTTGGCGGCGAAGTGCATCACGCACTCAATCTGATGCTCGCGCAGCAGTCGCTCCACCAGGACCTTGTCGGCTACGTCCCCCTGGCAGAACACCGCCTGGGGATGCACGGCCGCCCGATGGCCGCGAAACAGATTATCCAGGGCGACGACCCGATCCCCCTGGGCGATCAGTGCCTTAACCGCATGCGAGCCGATGTACCCGGCGCCGCCGGTGACCAGGATATTCATGGGATACTGAAGCGGGGGAGGAGCAACCAAAGCAATTGTAAGAAGCTGAATCAGGATTGTATCATCCTTACGGCTTGTCCAGACCCACTGATGCACGAGATCCCTTGATGTTGATCGTCATTCGCCACGAGGGCCCGCTCGACTTGCCGGCCATCCGGGGCGTGAATCTGCTGGCCTTTGGCGGCGTCGGAGAGGCGAATCTGGTCGACGCCTTGCGAGACGCCGGCGATGCGCGGCTTTCAGTCGTCGCCGAGGTCGAGGACCAGATCGTCGGCCATGTGATGTTCAGCCGACTCAAGATCCATCAGCCCACAGGCGACGTCTTCGAGGCGCTGGCCCTGGCGCCGATGGCAGTTGTCCCTGCGCTCCAGCGGCAGGGGGTGGGGACAACGCTGATCACTTCGGCGCTTCAAGACTGCGCCGCGGCTGGCCATCGGGCAGTGATCGTACTGGGGCATGCGAAGTACTATCCGCGCTTCGGTTTCTCGACGCAACTCACGGCGAAGCTCGAATCCCCCTATGCCGGGCCGCATTTCATGGCCCTGGAGCTTGTGCCCGGCGCCCTGGCCGATGTGACCGGTCGTGTCGAGTATCCGCCGGCGTTCTCGGAAGTGTAGCTACTTGGCGGGCTCTGCCGCGGGGGGCGTTTTGAGCTGCACGTTCCGCTGTTTCAAAGCCGCTTCGAGCTTCCCCTTGTCCGTCTTCGTCGGATCGATCCAAGCCGTCACGAGCCCATCCTTGAAGCTGGCCGTGGCCTGCTCGACCCCGTCGAGTTTGTAGACACACTCGTAGCAGGCCAGCGAACAAGCCTTGCAGTCGAGACCGACAACGCCAATCTCCACAAACTCCAGCTTGTCGCGCGGTGTGGTTGATTGAGGGCGAATGCCCATCGTGTGCCGGGTTGCATTGCGCAGCAGGTTATCGAGCCGTTCGGCGTACTTGTCCGGCTTGGCGCCTGGAAACGCCTTGGCGGCGTCGAACTTGAACTTCGCTTCTGCAAGCTTAAAGTCGACACTGATCAGCGTGACCTCGGGAATCTGCTTGGCAAATTCCTTCAGGTCGTCTTCACGACTGGGCATGAACAGACCGGTCACGCGAAAGGTGACCTCGGTCTCTTCGGCCCCGCACGGAGCGGCCGACAACACCAACAACAGCGCGGCGAGAGATCGAAAAGTTCGCTTCATGGCTCGTTACTTGGTTTGGAACAGTGGGCTCTGGACCACTTCGTGAATCAATGTCCGCACGCCGGCCCCGCTCTTCTGAGCATTGGCCACAATCGCCGCCAGTTGGTCGCGATCGTTGAAGGCCACCGGCCGGCCGGTGCTATAGATGGTGAACTGCTGCGCCAAATTCCGGAGCAGACGGGCCGAATCGGCGGCCAGCAGATTCTGGAAGTCGTTGATGTCCTTGAAGGTGCGATCGTCGGGCAGCACGCCCGACGCATCGACCGGCAGGCCCAGCTTGAAGCCGATGCCGATAAACGGATCGATCGCGCCGCGCGGGGCGGGCTCGCCTTCGCCGATCGAGCGGTAGCGCGTCCGAAAGCCGCCGATCACGTCGAAGCTTTCCAGCGCAAAGCCAGGCGGGTCCATCTTGGCATGGCACGAAGCACAAACGGCGTGAGCCCGATGCTTGTCGAGCTGGTCGCGAATTGTCGTGGCGCCGCGCACGTCGGGCTCCACGGCGGCAATGTTTGGCGGCGGCGGTTCAGGCTCCTGGCCCAACAGTCGAGCCATCACATAGGCTCCGCGCGGCACGGGAGATGTCGTGGTACCGTTCGCCGTGATCTTTAGAATTGCGCCTTGCGTCAGGAACGGACCACGCGGGTTGTCGGCCGGCAGGGGGACCCGGCGGATCTGCGAACCGGTCACGCCTGGTATGCCGTAGTGTGTGGCCAGCTTCTCGTTCAGCATGGCGAAATCGGACTTCACCAGATGCTTCGCCCCCAGGTCCTTGTCGATCAGCTCGCGGAAGTAGGCCCGCGTCTCGCCGACCATCGAGTCCTGCAGGTACGGATTGAACTCGGGATAGAGTTTGCGGTCGGGATCGGTCGAAGCGATCTGCCGCAGCTTTAGCCACTGCCCCAGAAAGTCTTCGATGAATCGCTGCGACTTGGGGTCCTTCAGCAAGCGGTCCACTTCTGATCGCAACACTTCGGGGTTGTGCAGCTTGCCGGTATCTGCCAGCTTGATCAGCCCGTCGTCGGGCATCGAGTTCCATAGGAAGTACGACAGGCGGCTGGCCAGGGCGTGATCGTCCAAGCGGCCGGCCGGTTCGATGTGGTAAAGGAAGTCTGGCGAGCACAGTGCCGCCCGATAGGCCCAACGCATGGCCAGCTCGAAGCAGTCGCCTGCCTGCAGACGCTCATCGACCTTGGCGACGTAAGCCTGCACCAGTTGCGGATCGACGGGTCGACGAAACGCTTTCGGCAGGAACGATGCCAGCAATCGCTCGGCATCAAGAAGCTCCTGCTCGCTATGAACGGCATACACTCCGGTTACGGGATCGGGGCGATTCTTGCCAGCGCCGATCTGACGCACTTGTTTGCGGACGGGACCGCGAACGCCCGGATGCTCGTTCGCCTTGAACTCGACGATCGGCAGATCGCCAAAGAGCCGCTGGTGGCTGATCGGAGGCCAGATTTCGTGCAGTGGACCTTCGACGTCGAGCCAGTCGCAGGCGATGCCAGGGCCGGTGAAGGCCAGGGCCCGACCTTTGCGAGAGTAGTTGGCCACGGGGGCCAGTGAGGCGGTGTTGAAGCCCATGATCTCGTTGTGGTTCAACCAGGTGATCAGTTCGTGCTCGCGGGACTCGAGCGACGGCGCATCGAAGTAGCCCAGCACGTAACTGGGGTGCTGACCCCCGCGGCCATCGCCAGTCAGTTGCACGACGGAAAGCCGCGCAGCCTCGGTCCCTCGAGCGGGAAGGACCTTCCCTTTGTCCCACTGAAAGCTGTAGAGCGAGGTCCGCACCCGGTACCGCCCAGGGTAGATCGTCACGTGCTCGGCAAAGTACGGGCTCATCGACTCGTCTTCGTGCCGGAAAAGCCCGACGCTCGTACCCGTGTGGAACACGCCCATTCGCTCGTGGGCCCCTTCGTCCATGTGGTTTTGATCGCCGGCCGGCGGGAAGTCGGGATCGGGCTGCTTGTTCTTCAGCAGCACACCATCTCCGTTGTGCAGCACGTGGGCCACGAATCCCCCCGCGCAGCCTAGCGAGATGCGACGCTTCTGCACGATCGGCGCCGTCGGCCGCGTGGCGATCGCCAGATTCAGAATATGATCGGCCGCCTCGACATACTTGGCCATGTTCACATGCGAGATATCGAGCGCGTCGCTGTTTTTGTCGAAGCCGTGCGCGGAGCCGTCGGCCGGCAGACTCCCCTGCAAGGCGATCCCTGGCATCTCGAACAGATCGCGAACAGTGTTTTCGTACTCGGTGCGGGTCATGCGTCGCACCAGCGTCCGCCCATCAGCCAGCTTGACCTTTTCGGCCTCGAGCAGCGACTGCTTGAGCGGCTTGAGCAGCGCGGCGATTTCGGCCGCATCGGGCCGGGCTTGCTTCTTGGGCGGCATCTCGCCCGACTCAATGCGATCGTAGATCTTCAACCAGCGTGTCAGCGAATCACCCGTCGACAGGTCGAACTTTAGAGAGGTCAGATCGAGCCCCCCTTCGTGCGTATCCTTGTCGTGACAATCGGTGCAGTGCTTCTTGAAGAACTGCGGCGAGGGCACCTCCCCGGCAAGGGCCATCGGTCCAACAAGACATGCAATCAAGAGTATGAATGAACGAACGATGGGAAGGTTTGAAATCATCGCAAATCGAACTCTGGGGTTTCGTACGTGGTCGATTCGACTCATCGCATTTATGATTTTGTACTTCATGATTTTGTCCACCAAAGTGCGGCTGGACAGGCCGCGCCTACGTTCATTCAATGGCGACAAAATCATGGGGTACAAAATCATGAAGAGGAGCAGATCGAACGTTGAATGGTTTGGACTTCGATACGACTGTGATTCAGATTGATCCAATGAATCGCACGAAGATTCGTGTGTTCAAGCAGGCGTCGTTCGTGGGAGGAGACAAGTCTTGTATCGTGAGTCAGTGCCGAAACGGCAAATGCAGTTTCCGCGTTGAGAAGTCGCATTTCTTGCTTGCCAAAGACTTTTCCGTTGCCTGTGATCGGTACCTTCTGAATGACCTTCTCTGGTCCTCCAAGAAAATGTGTGAGTGCGTCGCGATAAAGTTTTGGATCGAGATACGCACCCCACTCATTCAGAAGTCGCGCGAGCACATCCAAAAGACGTGAGCATTCTGCGCTCTGGCAACAAAACTGGTCTAAATTGATGTCGAACTGCCGCCTGGTGATCTGAGTGAGACGAGTTGACACAAACTCATGTTCGAGTCGCTCCGACCGAAAGTTGATGAGACTCGCGTGCTGCAATCCAGTCAGGAAAAGGTAGTTCAACACCTGGCCCCTATGCGTCGGGGCGATCGACTGCGCGGCCTTTGTCTCGACGATGACTCCGCGATTGATCATTTGGTCCACAAAATAGATCTTCGAGAAATCGTCAAGGCTTGCTGTGACTGAGAACTCTTGAGCGACGTCGAACCCCATAGCGAGACAGCGACTTGCGAGAAGCTCCTGGTAGATTCGTTCGTCCAAGAATCGCCCGAACTCGTTGTGGATGTCGAATGCTGCTCCAGTGACGCGACGGTCCACCTCATGAAATTGCTCTTGGTCGAAGACTTCGATCGGGTGCATCGTCTGTATGGGCACGGTTGTCTCACCCAGCGGGTCTCTCGATAACCCTACCTATGCCAATTCCAATCCGCGCATGGTACCTGTTGAAGTCGAGAAGCTGTTCACCTCGAGACCCAGGCGATGGAGCATCGAGAGATACAGATTGCTGAGCGGGTAGTTGTTCTGCTGATCGAAGGCCAAGTGCTGACCGTGCTTGAAGCCGCCGCCGGCCAACAGCACGGGCAGGTTCACATTGGAATGCGAGTTCGCGCTTCCCATACAGGTGCCGTACAGGACCGAGGTCCGATCCAGCAGCGTCTGGCCGTCTTCCTTGGTCTCGCCGAGCGCGGTCAGGAAGGCGTTAAGCGCGTCGAACTGGCCTTCTTCCTTCGAGCGCAGATCGGCGATCACTTCGGGACGATTGCCGTGATGGGTGATGTTGTGAATCACCACCGTGTCGATGAAAAGCGAAATCAACCGCGACGAGTCCGTCTCCAGCGCCAGCTTCATCACATCGAACATCAGCCGGGTCTTTTTCACGAACTCGCGATTGTCGTCGATGTCCTCGGGCGGCTTGGCGTCGACCTTGGGCTTCGGCTTGTACTCCCATTCCTCCGACGAGTGCAGCCGCTGCTCCAGCTCGCGGACGCTGGTCAGATACTGATCCATGCGCCGCTGGTCGCTCTTGGACAGCGAGCGATTCAACCGCTTCGACTGGTCCCCCACAAAGTCCAGCATGCTGCGGCCCTGCTTGATGGCCTCGACATTGGCGGCCACCTCTTCCGGCTTGCCCTGCACAAACAACTGCTGAAAGACCTTCTTCGGGCTCTTCTCGGCCGAGATCGGTGCCCCCGAGCGCGTGAAGCTAAGGGTCTGCCCCTCGCTACTCATGGCCAGCACCAGTGAAGGGTAGCGCGTCTTGTTGCCCAGCTGTTCGGCGGCGAACTGATCGAGCGAAACCCAGTTGCGGAAGCCGCCGCGCTCGGGATGTGGAGTTCCGGTCAGGAAGCACTTCTCGGCGGCATGCGCCCCGGTTACGCCCGGCAGGCTGACGCCGGAGAAGACCGTCATGTTGTCGCGATGCGTTTTCAGTCGATCGAGATACGGAGTCGACTCGTAGTCCTTGCCCGCTTTCTCAGGGAAGAAGAACTGGGGCAGGATCCCCATGTTCGTCTCAATGGCCACCATCCGACGAGGAACCGCCTTGGGGTCTTCGGCTCCGAAGACCGGCGACATGGCGTCGAGCAACGGCAAGGCCATGGCCATGCCCGCGCCCCGCAGCAGGGTTCGTCGAGAGAGGGGCGTACCGGGACAGCGAGAGGGCTGCATACGTTAGTTCCGCTGAAGGTTACAGAGGCTGGTCTTACCGCGGGGACGGGAAGCGCGCGGGTGATGCCGCAAGCGAACGCTCGGGTGGGAAACCCACGCTGATTTGTCGTGATCTCCGTTAGGGTTACGGCGACCTGCCTGAATTCTGACGAATCCCCAGGTCGAATGCCAGCGTGAACTCACTTGGCAAAGCAAGCGGCGTTCACAGGCATCACGATAAGAAGCCACAGAAGGTGGCGGAGTTCCCCCAAGAAAATTACGAAATGCCGACTGTCAGATCAATTTGCGTGAGAGGACTTCGACTGTCGTCGTGGGTTCTTCTACTTCGCACGACTCCAGCGCGCTCATCCAGCGGTTGATCATCAGCAGCACGTTGGTCATCTCGCGGCGCATCGTCTGATGAGCCACAAGCGGATCGGCCGGAGTTTCATCGCCGGCCGCATGCATCCAGACTTCCAGCTCCTGGCGAAGCTCGCGGTTGGCCGACGACAACTGCTCGTTGATGCGGTGTACCTGATCCAGCCGCGCGGCCAACTCGCGCTGAAGCGAAACGATCCGCTCGCCCGCTCCGATCCGCGCCCGCAGTTCGTCCAGGTTAAAGGGCTTCTGCAGGAACTCGTCGGCACCGGCCGCCAGGGCCTCGACCAGATGATCAGCCTGCGACTGCGACGTGAGCAGGATGATGTAGGTATACGACTCGGAGAAACCGGCCCGCACCCGCTGACAAAGCTCCAGCCCATCCACGTTGGGCATAATCCAGTCGGTGATCAGCAGATCAGGCGGGTTCTCGCAGAACAGAGCCCAGGCTTCGTCTCCGTCTTCGGCTTCCATGACAGTGTGCCCCCAGGCCGTCAGGGCGTGCGAGAGCATCTTGCGCGGAAGTCCATCGTCGTCGACTACGAGCAGCTTCATGGCATCCAGACCCTTTGTGGAAGCCGGGAGTCCGGCGAAATGCGACAATCTATTGCACTGCAAACATTGGTCGCAGGGACCGAATCCTACTGCGGTTGCACGTTGTTGGCGCGACGCAACTCTTCCTGCACTTGCTTGACGCGAGTCGACAGTTCCGCAGCAAACGGTTTGATTTCGGCCAGCTTTCCTGCCTCGGCCAAGACTTCCATCTTGCTGGCCAGTTCGGCGAGCCGTTCGGCGCCCACACTTCGCGACAGTCCCTTGATGCTATGCACCGAGCGCCGCGCCGTAGCGGCATCGCCACCAGCCAAAGCCTCGTGCAGGGCGACCATAGCCTTAGTGGTATCCTTGATAAAGTCGCCAAGTAACTCGTTCATGAACTCTTCGTCGCCGCGAGCCATGGCGCGGAGTTCCTCGACCGAGACCTCGTCTGGCTCGAACTCGCTCGATTCTCCAGCAGGCTCTTCGCCGACAGAGGGCTGCGGCGCGGCGTCTGGCTTGGTTTCGCGCGACATGCACAGGTCGATCTTGGCCGCCAGTTCGCTCAACTGAATGGGCTTAGCGATGTAGTCGTCCATGCCCGCTTCCAGGCACTTCTCGCGATAACCCAGCATGGCGTGCGCCGTCATGGCGATGATGGGAGTGTGGCGTCCCAGCGACTCTTCCTTTTCGCGGATCGCCGTGGTGACCATGACCACCGGGGACATGGCAGTCTCGGGATCAGCACGCAGCTTTGAGAGGACCGACCAGCCGTCCATTTCCGACATCATGACATCGAGCGTGATGACCGCGGGGCGGAGTTGCTTGGCCAGGCGGATTCCTTCAGGGCCGCTGGAAGCGGTGACCACGTTCCAGCCTTCGCTGGTCAGGAACCGCTGCATAAGCTGATGCACTTGCCGATCGTCGTCGATAATGAGGACCGTGCGGGCGCCGTCTGAGACCGGAGCCTGTCCCTTTTGGGCCAGCGAGTTCTCGGACAGCTCAGCCGGATCGTAGGGGATCCGCATGGTGAAGGTCGTTCCTACGCCCAGCGAGCTTTTCAGGCTGATGCTGCCTCCCATGATTTCGCAGAACCGCTTACTGATCGTCAGACCCAGGCCTGTGCCGCCATATTTGCGGCTGGTCGAGCCATCGGCCTGCGTGAACGGCTGAAAGAGCTTGTCGACCTGTTCGGGCGTCATGCCGATGCCGGTATCGACGACTTCCATCTGCAGCCACTCGCGGCGATCGAACTGAACGCGGCGGACATCCAGGGTCACGGTCCCCTGCTCGGTGAATTTGTTGGCATTCGAGAGCAAATTCAGCAGACACTGGCGGACCTTTGTCACATCGAGCTTGACCTTGCCGATCTCGTCCTGCACCCGCAAGTTGAGCTTGTTGCCGCGTTGCCGGACCAGCGGTTCGGTGGTCCGCTGAACTTCCTGGAACAGCTTGCCCGCATCGTAGGGCTCAATGTACAGCTCCATCTTGCCGGCTTCGATCTTCGACAGATCGAGGATGCCGTTGATCAACGTCAGCAGGTGCTTGCCGGCCGCGTGAATCATTTCCAGGTCGGCTCGGGCGTCTCCTTGCTTGATCTCGCCCAGCAGCACTTCGCTGAAGCCGATGATGGAGTTGAGCGGCGTCCGCAGCTCGTGGCTCATGTTGGCCAGGAACGAGCTCTTCGCCTCGGTCGCTTCGTGGGCCTTCTTCTCCGAGACAGCCAGGCTTTCATTCACTTTGCTCAGGGCCTGATCCCGTTCCTGGATCTGTTCGAGCATTTCATTGAAGGAGCCGATCAGCACCCCAAACTCGTCTTTGCGGTCGAACTGCTCGGCCCGCAGCGAGTAGTCCTTGGTCCGCGAGACGGTCTCGGCCGTGTGCGACAGATTGAGCAAGGGGTCCGTGATGACCCGCTGCAATCGCGATGACATGGTGTAGGCCACGGCCAGGGCCAAGGCCATGATCACGCTCGCCATGCCCAAATAGGTCCATTCGCGCTCGTAGATCTCGGCCAAGTCGGACTCGATAAAGACCTTGCCGATCCTGTCGCCATCAAGGTCGATGTCCCCGAACAGCACCAGCCTTCCCGCCTCGAAGCGATGTCCCGGCTCACCCGCTTCCATCTGCGACGTATCCGCCTTTGACTCTGCCTTGGTCATGTCGCGGTTGTAGCGTGCAAAGACCTTGCCATCGGGCGTAAAGGTGGCCGCCCTCGTAACATTGGGGTGAGCCCGCAACGAACGGAGCACTTCGGCAGCTACGTCGGCATCCTGAAAGGAAAGAGAAGCCGTGCTGTTGGAGCCCACCAGCTCCGCCAGAATCGACAGATTGCGGACCATCTGCGATCGCAGGCTCACAAAGTCGTAGGCGGCTGCCGCGCCGCAAGCGACGAACAAGGCCGCAAACGTGGTGGCCATGATGATGATCTTCAGTTTGCCGGCAACCGTCACGCTACGCAGGAAATTCGAGGATTGCATCAAGAACTCCATCCGGGGAACGCATTCCGCGGGCGCAAGAATGCCGCGGGTAATCTGTCAGTGCGGGGTTTGAGCGAGGTCGGTACGATAGGAGAAATCTGAAGTGAACTAAGGAGTCGAGCGATCCGTCTTATCGGGGTTGCCGCGAATCTTTCGCAGCGCATCGCGCACAACTTCGCGAACTCGTCGATCCGGGTCGGCGGTGGACGTTTCAAGCTTGTTGGCGGCAATCACGGCTTCGGGACCTATCCGGCCCAGCGCCTCGGCCGACAATTCGCGAACAAACGTATCCTTGTCATTCAGGCCAACCAGCAATCGGCCCACACGCTGTTCGATCTGTCCTACGCGATCAGCCATGCCATAGATCTTGCTGGTCAAGGCCGGGCCCAGGCACTGCCGCGGATTCGCGGGGGGAGCCGGTTGCGAAGCCATTAGTTTCAGGCAGTCGGCCGTTTCGGCCAGGTAAATGTCGGCCTCGAGCGAGAGAGATTCGTACTTGGTTCGTACCCCTTTCTCCGCCGGCATGTTGTCGAGATAGGCCGCGACGTCGCTCGGATCCATCTGAGCATCTTCGATCTCCGGCGCATCGAGCCAGCTTCGCTCGGCGACGCTCTCGATACGGCGATAGATTTCGGCCACCTGAGAATGCAGACGGATCTTCTCGCGAACCGCCTCGGCATAGTCGGGCGTTAACCGGTTAGCCCAAAGATCGAGCAGCCTGCGAACCGTGACGCGGATCTCGGGGAGCGGCCCCGTAACCTTCGGCAGCGGAGCGGCCGGCGACTCTACTGCGCTCGATGTCCCGGGCGCTTTGGTCAGCACCGCAGTCGGAGGAGTGATGACGTTCGTCGAGGCTTGGCCTGGCGACCAGACGACCGTCGTTGCCGGCTTGCCGGGGCCGCCGAGTTTAGCCGGCGTGGGCGGTGCCGCGGGCGTAGCTTTCGCCGGCTTGGACGCCTCGGGGGGGGGCGTTTTTCCCGCCGCAGGACGCTTGCGAGCCGGTGCAGTTACAGCCGGCGGTACCAAAGTCTTGGCCTTGGGCGTGCGCCCGGCCAGCACGTCCACGCAGTCGTCTAGAGCGGCCGCCAGTTCTTCGGCAGTCTGGTAGCGATCGGCCGGCGACTTGGCCATCGTCTTCGTCAGGAGTGCTTCCAGCGACTCCGGAATGTCGTTGCGCAAGGTGCTCAGCCGTGTGGGCTGCTTCAGCAGATGGAACATCAATCGCTGCGCGGGCGTTCCCGTGGGGAACGGCGGATGTCCGGCCAGCATGAAGTACAGCGTACAGCCCAGCGAGTAGATGTCGGCCCGGGCGTCGACGTCGTGGCTGTTCTCGGCTTGCTCCGGGGCAATGTAGTCGACCGTCCCCAGCATCGTGTCGTAGACCGTCAGCAGGCGATCTTCGATTTCGCTCAGGCGGGCCAGCCCCAGGTCCAATAGCTTAATCCGCCCCGATGTCTCGAGCACCAGGTTTTCAGGCTTGATGTCGCGATGCACGATTCCATGAGCATGCGCGTGGGCCAAGGCACTAACGGTTTGCGAAAGGTAGTCCATCGCCTGCGGAATGCTGAGCGGCCCGCCCACGTTCACGGCCTCGCGGACGGTCCGTCCGTCGACGAACTCCATCACCAGATAGTGGATGTTCCCCTGGCTGTTGATGTCGTGAACCTTGACCACGTTGGGGTGATCAAGCCGCGCAGCGGCCTGGGCCTCGCGATAGAAGCGGTCCACGAACTGCTTGCTGCTGGCTAGTGAGAAGAGCAGTACCTTCAAGGCCACGCGTCGCCGCATGGCGATGTGTTCGGCGCGATAGACGGTGCTCATGCCGCCGACGCCCAGTACTTCCAGCAGCCGGTAACTGCCCAGCAGGGTCCCCGGTTCGAGCTCCTGCGATTGAGCAAGTCCGCCGAAGCGAACTTGCTCCAGAATATCGGCGGCCAGACACTCCGAGCCCAAACCGATGTCCCCCTCGGTTTCTTCCCCGGCTGCGCTCACCGTGGGCTCCAGTTCGATCGACCGGGCCAGGTTCCGCAACAGCGGATCCAGGTCCATGTCGTTCGAAGGCGAATTCAGCGAGGGAGTCAGGCTCACAACGTGGGTCCCTGTTCGGTCGGCGTGTGGTGGCCGGTCAGTGTCAGGGAACACATCCAATCGTCGATGACCTGCGTCAGTTCTTTTCGCAACTGCCCGCGGATCCCTTGCGTCTCTGGCGTATCGCCCTCGGCATCGCGCTGCACCCAGCCGTTGATGGAGCCGACCAGGGACTTCATATCGCGGGCAAGTTGCAGATTGAGCTTGCGATTGCAGTCGTTGGCCTTCACCAATTGATCGAGCCGGCGGGCAAGTTCCTGCGAAAGCCGCAGAATCCGTTCCCCCGCCCGAATCCGGGCGTGCAGTTCCCCTTCGTCAAACGGCTTGCCGATGAAGTCGTCGGCGCCCGCTTCCAGCGCCTCGACCAGGCTCCGCTTGTCCGATCGAGACGTCAGCAGCACAAAGTATGCGTAGTCGCGATCCTTCAGTGAACGGACCTTGCGGCACAGTTCGATGCCATTGGACAACGGCATCTCCCAGTCGCTCACCACCAGGTTGATCGGATGCTTCTGAAACAGTTCCCACCCGGTCTGCCCATCGGGAGCAGAGAAGACCTCGTAGCCCCATGATTCCAAAGCGCGCGTTAGCACCTTGCGCGGCATGGAGTCGTCTTCGGCAACCAGGACTTTCGTCAGGGGAGCACTCGCAGGATTGATCACTTCGTCCTCGTCTTGCGGACTACTTGTCGACCACTTTGGCTACTTGCAGCAACTTCGAGCTGATCTTGAGTCCGCGATCGCGCACACGATTCGCAGAAATCTGGATCGTCATTTTGTTCTGTTCCACGGTGAAGTGGATTCCGCCCGCATGCAACACGGTGTCGGCCCCTTCGCTCACAAGCAGAATCGGCTTGCCTTCCGCGGCCTTCACAACCAGGGCCCGTTGCTGTGCATCGAGTTGAGCCGACAACAGCAGGATGTGGCAGGCGTCGAGCTTGCCCCCATCGGTACGAATGACACGTATAGGATGACCGCGAACCTGCTTGTCGTCGCGGGTATAGGCAGTTAGATGCTGATCGACCAGCGAAGGGCCGACAATGCCGATCACCAGTGGAGACTTCTCGGTAGCAAACGAGCTGTTGGGCCAGTCGACGTAGCGGCCAAAGTTGTAGAGATAGGCCGCCTTGATCGCGTCTTCGCGAGAGACATCCTGGGCCAATGCCGACGAACCGGTAAGTGCCAAAGCACTCAACAGTCCGCAAAGCACAGGGCGAATCCAGGAATGAAACAACATGATTCGACGAATATCGCCATCTACCTGAGGAACATGGCTGTATCACCTATCGGGGGGTGCAACTACCATGCCGGTGTGACCGGATAGCGCAAGTCGTTGATTGGCCGGACGCGTAAGGACAATTCGTAAGGGCTCACAGTAAGACTTACGGGACAGTTTTCTGAACTGGTAAAAGTTACTGCCTGGAATCTGCAGCCGCATAAAGCGCGAAGTCCGTCCGCGGAACACACGAGAGAACGGATCGGGAAGAGGATAGGTCTGTGACAGGCGACGTCGCACCCCTTTTGGGGAGTGCGGTGAATCTTAGTGCGTGACTTGCGCGAAGCCAAGTAGTCTCCTCCGATAAGGGAGGGTGCTTGTTTTTCGCAGCCTCGGCGAATCCGGGAGCGGGAGGTTCGCCGGACACGTACGGAGAGTACGCAAGGCATTTCGTAGCGACATCGTCTCGAAAAGAACGCTATCTCGCCCAGCCGCTATAACCGTCCCGAGGTGTGCCAGACTTCCTTTCGCAAGGGCGTCTGAATGATTGACCCATTCGAGCCGATGGGAGAAGATGACCTTCCCGCGGCCAGTCCCTTTCGCCCATCGTTTGCATGATCGCAGCCTCATCACTCCTGGCGAATCTGGCGCGGCATTGCTGCGTTTGGGGCGGGGTGAGGGCCCTGGCGGCGATTTGCTGCTTACTGCCTTGCTCCCTTGCCTGGGCCCAAGTCTCGCGCGAGTTTGAAATCAAAGCGGCCTATCTCTACAACTTCGGCCGATATTTCGACTTTCCCCCGAAAGCATTCGGCGACGCCAAGGCGCCCTTCGTGATTGCCGTGATCGGGACCAAACAGGTCGATGAGCTGCTCAAAGCAGCCGTCCAAGGCAAGTTGCTGCAGGAACGCCCCATCGTGGTTCGACGCTACGATCGCGTCGAAAATGCGGGCGATTGCAACATCCTGTTCATTTCCGATGCGCTCGACGACAAGGTCGAGGCGCAGCTTTGCGCCAAGTATGCCAATTCGCCAACCGTGTTGGTGGGCGAAGGAGAAGGCTTCCTCTCGCGTGGCGGCACCCTTAGCTTCCTGATCGTTGAGAACAAAGTGAAGATCCGGCTTTCGAAGAAAGCCGCCACTCGACACGGACTGAAGCCCAGTTCCAAGCTGCTGCAGGTGTCGGACGTCGTGGAATGATCGTCACGACCAGGATCGTGTGGCTCTCCTATGCGGGATCTCCACGAGGGAAATGTTTTGCGGGCCAGGCTCCAGCACCTTTGCAGGCTGCCGCAAAGAGCAAATAATGTGGGTTCCTCGACCATCCTCTTCGCTGGACCCCTGTTGCCACACCTGGAGATTCTTTCGATGCGCCGTTTTTGGATGCTCGCTGCCCTCGTTTCTCTCTGCTTCTCGACCGCTTCGGCCGACGAACCCGTCATGGCACCTGCCGAGTCGGGCGAAATGAAAGTCCTGTTCAACGGCAAGGACCTGACCGGTTGGGACGGTGACCCCAAGCTCTGGTCGGTTAAGGATGGCGTCATCCACGGCGAGACGACCGAAGAGAACAAGGCCCCCGGCAACACCTTCCTGGTCTGGAAGGACGGCACTCTGAAGAACTTCGAGCTCCGTCTCTCGTTCCGCTGCAACGCCGCCAACAACTCCGGCATTCAATACCGCTCGAAGCACATTGCCGACAACGAAAAGAACAAGTGGATCGTACGCGGCTACCAGCACGAACTGCGGAACGAAAGCAACATGCCCAACGTGGCGGGCTTCATCTACGACGAGGGGGGCAAGCGCGGCCGCATCTGTCTGGTCGGCGAAAAGGCCACGTGGGAAGGCGACAAAAAAGTCGTCAAGGGCTCGCTCATCAACGCCGACGAGTACAAAAAACTCTTTAAGCTCGATGACTGGAACGACGTCGTGATTATTGGCAAAGGGAATAACATTCAGCACTACATGAACAACCGCCTGACGCTGGACTTCACCGATTCCCCCGAGAAGTTGTTGACCGAAGGGGTGCTGGCCGTCCAGTTGCACGCCGGGAAGCCGATGTGGGCCGAGTTCAAAAACATCCGCATCAAGAACCTCGACTAGACTCGTCCTCCTCCCTCTCCCCGCTTGGGGAGAGGGTCGGGGTGAGGGGCCAGCATTCTTTACGCGACCCATTCTTGCGCCTTTCTCCCTCTCCACTGCTGAAGAGAGGATCGGTAGGAGAGGGTGGGCATTCCTTCACGCGTCTTTCCTCCCGCGGGTACTGCGCGTCGCAAACCGTGTGACCAACTCGATTCTGGGTGGAAGTCGTTCCTCCCATCACAACCCGAAGCGCGAGCGACGCCGCACTTGCCGCGGGATCGCCTCTGTCCGCTCTGGGTCATCAATCCCGACGTCCCCGCGTTGACGGGGGGGTACGGGCCCCTTGCCACCCGGCATGACCGCAATCACAATTCATAAAATCAGCTCCAAAAAGAACTGATATTATGGTATCCTGCGTAATGGAGACGCCCCGGGGCCACGACGCATCAACTCGAAAAGCCAAGAGTCATGGCCCTGATCCCGCTCAACCCGAAAACTTCTGCGCCCCGTGTGGCCTCTGCGCCCCAACCCGCAAAGTTACAAACCATCGCCCCTGGATGGTGTCCTGCTCAACCCGAAAACTTCTGCGCCCCATGTGGCCTCTGCGCCCCATGTGGCCTCTGCGCCCCGTGTGGCCGCCGCGCCCCAACCCGCAAAGTTACAAACCTAGCGCGTCTCCCCCCTTGAATCGCCAACTGGCATGGACTTACTTCCTGCTCCCTCCCTCGTCGTGGCGAGGGTTGGGGCGGGGGGCTGCGCCTTGTTCCAATCTCACCCCTGCTTCATTTTTGAACAGGCGCAAACAGAGGCAACAGAGAAATCCCCTCCGTTACCTCCCTTTCCTCCTGTTCAAAAAAGACGCGCCCGTGGATGCAGGTCCCATCCATCAACCCGGAACTGTCTTTCTTGTGTGGTGCAGGCGTTACGCCTGCTGAAAGTGGCGATAGTCGTTCCAGTCCTTCCACCCAGAATCGAGACGCTCGCACTCGCAAACCCAATGGCCCGTGCAGGTTCCTTGACAACCCCCCAGCGGTCAGATACAGCTACAGAGGTCTCCGGTCCGTGGGGTCTCGCCGTTGCGGCGGCCACTGTTCTCGCTCCGAAGGATCCACTTCGATGCAGATTGTTGTCATCATTGCCCTGGTAGTCGGTCTGATCTTCGGCCTGGTGTTGCTGGCTGTCTTTGCCAAGTTCTTCGGGCTGTGGATCCAGTCGGTGACCACGGGGGCGGGCGTCGGCATCTTCGATATGCTGGGCATGACCTTTCGTAAGGTGAACCCTTCGATCATCGTCCGCTCTAAGATCATGGCCGTGCAGGCGGGCCTGGATGAGAAGAGCACGGGCATCACCAGCCGCTCGCTCGAGGCTCATTACCTGGCAGGCGGCAACGTGCCTCTCGTGATCCGGGCCATGATCGCCGCCATGAAGGCCAAGACGATCCAACTCGATTACAAGCTGGCCACGGCCATCGATCTGGCCGGCCGCAACGTACTGGAAGCCGTGCAGACCAGCGTCTATCCCAAAGTGATCGATTGCCCCGCGGGCGGCCCGGGAAACGGCAACCGCCGGACGCTCGACGCCGTGGCGAAGAACGGCATTCAACTCAAGGCCAAAGCCCGTGTGACGGTGCGAGCCAACTTGAAAGCCTTGATCGGCGGTGCCACCGAAGAAACCATTATCGCCCGCGTCGGCGAAGGCATTGTGAGCGCGATCGGCTCCTCGAACACGCACCTGGAAGTGTTGGCCAATCCGGACCGGATCTCGAAGACGGTGCTGGCCCGCAAGCTCGACAGCCAGACGGCGTTTGAGATCGTGTCGATCGACATCGCCGACATGGACGTGGGAGACAACATCGGCGCCCGCCTGCAAGCCGATCAGGCCGAGGCCGACCTTCGCAAGGCCCGCGCCCAGGCCGAAGAGCGCCGGGCGATGGCCGTAGCCCAGGAGCAGGAAAACATCGCTCAGATTGAAGAGAGCCGCTCGAAGCTGGTCGAGGCCGAAGCCGAAGTTCCCAAGGCGATCGCTGCCGCGTTCAATGAAGGGACGCTGGGGATTATGGACTACTACCGGCTGAAGAACGTCCAGGCCGACACCGAGATGCGCAGCTCCATCGCTCGCAGCGGCGCACCGCAGCGGGCCCAAGGCTAGCGAACTCTCAGGAGCTTATCGAATGCCGGGCGTGCTGTTCGCAGGAATCGACGATTGGATGGCCATCATTGTGCCGGTGGCGTCGATCATCATTTATCTGCTGAACCAGATCTTCGATAAGTCCGGGCAACAGAATCAGCAACAGCGACGGCAGCAACAGCCGTTCGAGCGCGTCAACGAACCGACGCCTGAAGACGACGAGGTGGCGCGGATGGTTCGCGAAGCGACGCAGCGCAGTCGCGAACGGGCCGAGCGTTCTCGCAGTCCCCAGCCCGCTCGGCGACAAGAGCCAGCGCGCAAGCCGGAGCCGTCCCGTCCCGACTGGCGCACTCGAAGTTCGGAAGTAGTCGAAGCCGAGGTGGTCGAAGATCGGGACATCGCGCCGCGCAAGCCCGCCGCGCCTGCTCCGGCGCCCGCCCGAAAAACAACCTCTCAGCGAAGCTCGTCCGGCGGCGGTGTTGCCGCCCACGTGGACAAGTACCTGGGCGAGCATGATCGACAGTTCGCCAAATCGGTAGAAACAACGGTCAACACCGACGATGTGAAGTCGCATCTGGAAGAGCAGGTGCATGCCAAGTTCGATCACCAGGTCGGAACGATGGATGCCGGACTCGCGGGCGGAGCTTCGGAACGGGTCCCGGTGGAGGACGCCAATCCAGGCCGAGCCATGCTGATGTCCCTCTTCTCTCAGCCGCAGAACTTCCGCCAGGCGTTCATCCTGCAAGAAGTCCTCGACCCTCCCCCCATCCACTAGCAGCAAGGAAAGCGATGTTCGCTCCGCCGATCTTGCTAGCCGCGGGTCTGGGAGACTGGTTTGCGCTGGCGCTGTTTGCTCTGCCCGTGCTGGCCATTCTATATCGTCTGTTCATCGGCGATCAGGACGCGCAATCGCGGCACGAGCGCCGCCGGGCCGATCAGATGGACGAACTGCTCGACTCACGCCGCCCTTCGGCCAACATCAGCAGCAACATCCCGCGCAGCTATTCCTCGAATGCGCCCGTCGAGGCCGAGATCGTGGAGACCCGCTCGCTCAGTTCGCGTCGCTCGGATCGCGAGCAATCGGAACGGGGGACGCAGGACCAGCCCGTCAAGGCCAGCAGCACCAAGGTGCTGGACGAGATCGAAACGAAATTCGAGCGCCGTCATGTAGGGCATCTTAGCTCGGCGGACGACGGGCAAGGAGCGTCGGGGACCGCGCCGGAGGGGGTGCCGCTGGACACGACCATCCTGCAGATCCATCCCAGCACGATGTGGCAGGCCTTCATGCTGCGTGAGATCATGCGCCGGCCCGAGTGGTAGCCGCCATTGTGGTGCAGGCGTCCCGCCTGCCTGCGCTCTCGTGTGTACTCCATCCTTCCCCAGGTTCACCCTCGACTTTCCGCCCGACCAATCTGACGTGCCGATGGGAATGGGATAGGGGAGCAGAGAGAGTGCCGGCAGGCGGGACGCCTTCACCACCATGGGGGCAACTGCGCCACGTGCCGGCGGGCTCGCGCCCCTCCCCACTTCCGCCCCTCTGCTCTATAATCGCGGCGAGTCATCCCGTCCCCTTATCGCTACCCCACCGCGTGCCATGGCTGCGACGAAAAGTCGAATCCTGATCGCCGACGACAACGAGGCCAACGTCGAACTCCTGGAGGCCTATCTGGCCGACCTGGGGGGGCAGTGCGAGATTGCCATTGCCGTCGACGGTCGCGACACGCTCGACAAGGTCGAGCAGTTCAAGCCCGATCTGATTCTGCTGGACGTGATGATGCCTAAGCTGTCGGGCTTTGAGGTCTGCGAAAAGATCAAGAAGGACCCGGCCACCCGCGGCATCATGGTGCTGATGGTCACCGCCCTCAATGAGTTGGGCGACATCGAACGGGCGGTCAACGCCAAGACCGACGATTTTCTCTCTAAGCCGGTCAACAAGCTCGAACTGCTGAAACGAGTCGACAACATGCTGAAGCTGCGGCACATCACCGACGAGGTTGAACGCCTGCGGCGTTACATCGAGCAGATCGACGAAGTGGGCAGTCCGGCTGAAAAGCAGGCCCGCTCATGAGCCCCGAAGATGTTCACGACGAGCCCCCCGATGACGACGATGAATCCCCCACGCTGGACCTGAACGAAGGCAAGGTTGGCCCCGGGCTCTATCCGCGCGTCCTGCTTCGCCCCAAGAAGGCCCGCCCGTTCTTTGGCCGGCATCCCTGGGTGCTGGACAAGGCGATCGACAAGGTCGAAGGGGCCGTAGCCGACGGCGACGTGGTGGACTTAGTTGCCGACAAGGGCAAGGTCATCGCCCGCGGCGTCTACAACAGCAAGAGCCGCATCCGGGTGCGTCTGTACGCCTGGGGATCGAGCGTCGGACCGTTGGATGACGCCTTCTGGCGCAGCAAACTTGAAGCGGCCATCGCGCTGCGCACGAGCCTGGGCTACGATCGCCCGGATGGCGCCGCCCGCATGGTCTTCAGCGAGGCCGACGGGCTCTCGGGGCTGATCGTCGATCGCTATGCCGACTACCTGGCCGTACAGGTCACGAGCCTGGCCATGCAGGTGCGGCTGAACGTGATCACGCCGATGCTGGTGGAGATGCTCAACCCGAAGGCCATTTTCCTGCGGACCGAAAAAGGGGTGAGCCAGGCCGAAGGGCTGGAGCATCGCGACGGTCTGTACTGGGGCGAAGCGCCCGCCGGGCCTATCTTTATCGAAGAGCATGGCCTGCGCTACGGCGTCGATCTGGCCGAAGGCCAGAAGACCGGCTTCTATCTGGATCAACGGCAAAACCGTCTGGCCATCGCCAAGTACGTGCGCGATCGGCGGGTGCTCGACATGTTCTGCTACAGCGGGGCCTTTAGCCTTTGTGCCGCGCGGATCGGCGGCGCGCGGGAAGTGATCGGTGTCGATACCAGCGACAAGGCGGTGGCCTTGGCCAAGGGGAACGCCCGGCTGAACGAAGTGAACAACGTTCGCTTCGAAGCCTCCGATGCTTTCCAGGCCCTGGATCAGTTGGTCTCCCGCCGCGAGAAGTTCGGGGCCGTGTTCCTCGACCCGCCCAAGTTTGCTCGCAGCCGACAATCGGTGCAGGATGCCTTGCAGGCCTATCACCGCATCAACCGCTTGGGCGTCGATTTGCTCGAGCCGGGGGGCATTCTGGTCACCAGCAGTTGCTCGGGGCATGTGAGCCGCGAGGACTTTCTGGAGATGCTGGCGGGCGTGTCGCAGCGAACGGGACGCGATGTGCAAGTGCTGGAGCAGCGCGGCGCGTCGCCGGATCATCCGATCGGCGCGACCTGCCTGGAGAGCGAGTACCTGAAGTGCTTCATCTGCCGCGCGGTCTAGCCCATGCCGCCCGTCTCGCTGACCCTGGAGCACGTGGACGCCGGCACTTCGGCCCGAGCGGGGACACTCGCGACCCCGCACGGCACGGTCCCGACGCCTGCCTTCATGCCCGTCGGCACGCAGGCCACCGTGAAGGGGCTGACCATCGACCAGATCCGCGCCACCGGCGCGAAGATGATCCTGGGGAACACCTACCACCTGTCGCTTCGTCCCGGTGAAGAGACCATCGCTCAACTCGGCGGGCTGCACGGCTTCATGGGCTGGAGCGGGCCAATCCTTACCGACAGCGGCGGCTTTCAGGTCTTCAGCCTGGCCGACCGGACCAAGGTAACGGATCACGCCGCCACGTTTCGCTCGCACATCGACGGCCGCCTGATCGAGCTGACCCCCGAGCGGGCGGTCGCTATTCAAGAAGCGCTGGGCAGCGACGTGGCGATGGTCCTCGACCACGTGGTCGGCCTCCCCGCGCCGGCCGAACTGGTGTCCGACGCCATGGAGCGCTCTATTCGCTGGGCAGCCCGGGCTCGCGCCGCTGCCCGTCGGCCCGACCAGGCGCAGTTTGCCATTGTGCAGGGAGGGCTCGACCTGGACCTGCGCGTGCGCTGTGCCAAGCAGTTGGCTGCGCTCGACTTCCCGGGCTATGCCGTCGGCGGCTTGAGCGTGGGCGAACCTCCGCCGGAGATGTATCGCATCCTGGAAGGGACAGTCCCCGCGCTGCCGGCCGGCAAGCCCCGCTACCTGATGGGCGTCGGTCGCCCGCAGGATCTGCTGGAAGCCGTCGCGCGCGGCATCGACATGTTCGACTGCGTGATGCCGACCCGCAACGGCCGCAACGCGCTGGCCTTTACCGCCGAAGGGACCGTGCGGCTTCGGAATCAGAAGCACGCCCGCGATGAACGCCCGTTGGAAGCCGACTGCCCGTGCGTGGCTTGCAAGCACAGCCGGGCCTATCTGAGGCATCTGTTCCAGGCCGACGAGATGCTGGGGCCAATTCTGCTTTCGATCCACAACCTGACGTACTATCAGCGGTTGTTGGCCGGAGCGCGCGAGGCGATTCTGGCCGATCGATTCGCCGACTATAAGGAGCGGCAGTTCGCGGGCTGGAACCGCGCGGCCGCGGATGCGGGGGATGTCGGCGAAGCGTGCGAGGGAGAGAGTGCCGCCGGACCGCCTTCTACTTGAAGATCTCGCACGTCGGCACTGTAGGGAACGCCCTCCGTGGCGTTCCGTGCGTCTTCGCGGACACTCCATTCGCGGAATCGAATGGAATTTGAGGATCTGCTTTGGCGCCTGGAACGCCACGGAGGGCGTTCCCTACAGAGTGAAAACCTCGCACGTCGGCTGCCAGCCCTCGATCTCTTCCCAGGGCCACAGCGGATGCGGCCGCTGGGAATATTCGTAGTTCCAGATGTCCGAAGGGGCGCAGCCAGGCGCCTTGACCAGCAGGATCTTTGCCGCGCGGGATTCGTAGGCAGCGCGAAAGCCGCAGGGGCTCTTGGCCACCAGCAGATTGAGCGCGAACGGATTGAGGCCTGCTGCGAGGAAGAGTTCCGGGGCGAAGTGGGGCCCGCTGCGCGAAGTGACGATCAACCGCACATCGCCAATCGCCAGCAGTACGGTACGCCCCATATCGATGGCCAGGTTTTTGGCTAGATGCCCTGAGATCACGAACTGGGCGTCGAAGGCCCGCTCGACCCGCGCGGTAGCTGCTACTGGGGTCGAGAACCGGGCGTCGCGGCGCCCCCCCAGCGAAACATCGATCAGCGCGCCAGGTCCGGCAGCTTCGGCCTGCGCGACGATCTCCGGCGCGACCAGCGTCACCGCGGCGCCGCGCGGCCACGGGTGCTTGAGCAGCTCGCGCAGCACCCAGGTGGAATCGCCCGGCGCGCCCGAGGTGGTAGCATCGGCCGCGTCGCTCAGCACCACCAACCCGTCGATTTCGCGGGCCTGCCGCACCGCTTCCTCCACGGTGACCAGTTCCGGCAGATAGTCCGCGCGATGCGACCAGACACTGCTGGCGAGACTACGACATTCGGTCTCGGCCAACCCGGCGTCATCCACGGTCGTGATCAGCACCGAGGAGCCCAGCTCCGGCACATCGAGCCAAGGCTGCACGGTGGTCAGCCCGGCTGAGAGGATCCGCAGATCGGCCTCCAAGGCCTGCAGGCGCTCGCGGAAAGCGTAACTCGCACTGGCGGGATTCTGCGTGTTGGCCCGCTCGGCCGGTGGGACCATCGGAATCCGCGCGAAGGCCGTAACCGGGCGAACGCCCTCGACCAGGATCCGTCGCAATACGGCGGCACCGCGCACGCCGGTCTCGAAGACATCGATATGCGGTGCGGTATGAAACGTCACCAGCGTGCTGGCGTGCTGTACCATCTTGGGCGTGACATGCGCGTGCAGGTCGAGCGTGGCCACCAGCGGCATTTGCTCGCCGACTACGCCGCGAAGCGCCTCGAGCAGGTCTCCTTCCACGTCGGGATGTTCGTCGGCGGTCATTGCCCCGTGCAGCGAGACGAGCAGCCCATCGAGCGGCCCTGTTTGAGCGAGCCCATCCAGCAATTCGTCGCGGAGCCAATCGAACGTCTCGCGCGTGGCACGACCGCTGGGCCAGGCCATCATGCGTGCCAAGCCCACGATCTCGGGTTTCTCGGGCCAGACTTCCAGCGACTGAATGAAGCCGCCGACTTCGCTGGTTTCGCGGAGCTGCTCGATCAGTTCGCGGCCGCGCTGATAGCCGAACGAAATGAAATTCTGTCGCGTTGTCGGCAGCGGGTTAAAGGTGTTCGATTCCTGGCTGACCTGCGCCACGCCGATTCGCATGCGACACCTTTCCATGTTGTAAAGTCAGCTCCACAACGCTACGACGTCGTCAACGCACCAACCGGCTCACGCACCTTCAACGACTCCACTGCTGTTTCCAATCGCTCCAGCGTGGCCTCCACATCGGCCGCCGTCATCGCCGCGCAGAACCCATGATGGCAGGCTCCGCCGCCGTAGTCATGCAGATAGACTCCGTTATCGATTGCGGCCGCAATGAACTTCAACATCGTCTCGCGCTCGTGTTCCAGGGTCTGACGGTATCCGCTCGGCGTTCCGTCGACTCCAAAGTAAATGCCGAACCGTGCCCCCACGCCGAGCGCCAGGCCTGGCACCCCTTGCTCCGCGAAGATCCGATTCATGCCGCCGTACAACTGGTCGGCGATGGCAAAGATGTGCTCGTAGAAGCCCGGCTCGCGATAGGCCCGCACGGCGGCGAGCGCCGCCGCCACCACGACGGGATGGCCGTTGTAGGTGCCGCTGTGCTGGCAATCACCCTGCGGCATCAACTTGGCCATGATGTCAGCCCGCCCACCGAAGACACTGAGCGGGAAACCTCCGCCGACGGCCTTGCCCACGGTGCACAGGTCGGGCGTGATCCCGAGATATTCCTGCGCTCCACCGGATCCCATGCGGAAGGCCGACTGAACCTCGTCGAAGATCAGCAGGATGCCGTGCCGCTCGGTCTCCTGCCGCATGACCTGCATGAACTCGGTGGTGGGAACAATGCACCCGGCGTTGTAATAGACCGGTTCGCAGATCACGGCCGCCAGCTCATGGGCGTGCTTGCGGATCGCCTCGGCCAGCAGATCGGCCCGGTTGTACGGCACCAGCACCAGTTGCTCGGCCAGCCCCGGCGTCATGCCCGATGAACCCGGCCAGGCGTTGGGCGATGATTCTGGCCCCAGCGCGCCGACCGGCGTGCCAATGGAGTACATCACCTGATCGTGGTAGCCGTGGAAATTCCCCTCGATCTTCAATATTTTCGAGCGCCCCGTATACGCCCGGGCGAGCCGCAGCGTGTGCATCGTGGCTTCGGTTCCCGAACCGGTGAAGCGGACCCGCTCGAAGCTAGGGATCGTGTCGCACAGCAGTTCCGCCAGATCGGCCAGCGATTCGTTCTCGTACGAGCAAGCCGCGCCGCTGGCCATGGCCTGCTGCACGGCAGCCGTGACGCGCGGATCCCCGTGCCCCAGCAGCGTGGCCCCGTGGCTGCAGCACAGGTCGTAGTATTCGCGGCCGTCCAGGTCCCAGACTTTGCACCCTTCGGCCCGGGCTACGTACATCGGATGCCCGAGGGCCCGATTCACGCGGGTGGACGAGGAGACTCCGCCGGCCAGAGAGCGTTTGGCACGTTGAAAGTGATCGGTGACGCGCGACATGAGAGGGACTCGCGGAAAGTGTTTGAAAAGTTGGGGCCGAGTGATGTTGATCTCAGATTTGAGATCTGAAATTTGAGATAAGCAGCGAAAGCAAGTCAGCAATCATCACGCCACGATTTCCTTCAGCACGCGGCCTGAGACATCCGTCAGGCGGTAGTCACGGCCCGAGTAGCGATAGGTCAGCTTCTCGTGGTCGATCCCCAGCAGGTGCAGGATCGTAGCGTGCAGGTCGTGTACGTGTACCTTGTTGTGGACCGCGCGAAAGCCGAAGTCGTCGGTCTCTCCATACGTCATGCCGCCGCGCACTCCGCCGCCGGCCATGAACATGGTGAAGCCATAATGGTTGTGGTCCCGACCATCGCCGCTCTCGGAAGTCGGCGTGCGGCCAAACTCTCCGCCCCACAGCACCAGCGTCTCGTCCAGCATCCCCCGCTGCTTCAGATCCGTCAGCAGGGCCGCGATCGGTTGATCGATTGATTGGGCCAGCGTCCGCACCTGGGCGTTGTGGTTCCCGTGCGTGTCCCAAGGCTGGCCATTGCCGTAGTAGACCTGCGTAAAGCGTACGCCCCGCTCGGCCAATCGCCTCGACAGCAAGCACGCGTTGGCGAAGTGACCCTGGCCGTAAGCATCGCGCGTCGCCTTGGTTTCGCGATTCAGATCGAAGGCCTCGGCCCCTTCCGCCTGCATGCGATAGGCCGATTCCATGCTCTTGATGCGGGCTTCCAGCAAGTTATCGGGGCCGCGTTCGCTCAGGTGCTCGCGATTCAGGGCCTGCATCAGGTCGAGTTGCTGCCGTTGAACCTCGGAGGTGAGGGTCCCGTTCTTAAGATTGGGAACCATCTTCTGCGGATCCAGATCGCTGTGGTTGATGTAGGTCCCCTGATACTCGGCCGGCAGGAACGAGCTGGACCATAGTTCTGCGAATCGGACCGGACGCCCGGGGCAAAGGACCACATAGCCCGGCAGATTCTGGTTCTCGGCCCCCAGCCCATACAGAAACCACGAGCCCATGCTCGGCCGACGCGGGGTGATGGACCCATTGTTCATTTGATAAAGCGCAGGCCCGTGATTCGGGTTGTCGGAATGGAGCGAGCGCAGGATGCACATGTCGTCGATGCAGCCGGCCACTCTGGGAAGCAGCTCGCTCACGGGCACGCCCGATTTTCCGCGAGGCTCGAACTTGAACGGAGAGGCCAGTAGCCCGGCCGTAGCCCGTTCGGTGCGCAGCTCGACTTCCTTGGGGCGCGTGCCGGCATGCTTGGTGAGCATCGGCTTGGGATCGAAGAAGTCTCCCTGAAACGGCCCACCGTTCATGAACAGGTGGATCACCCGCTTGGCCCGCGGCGCGACCTGCGCAGCGGCGGCCGCGGCATCGCTGGCCAGCAGCGGGGCCAGGCCGATCATGCCCAGCCCTCCGCCCATCCGTTCGATCATCGTCCGGCGTGTGATGTCGGCCATCGTTGCGGTCCTTCGATCAATCGACAAATAGAAACTCGTTGCTGCCGAGCAAGGCCTGCGTGTACTGCCGCACGGCGTCGATGCTCAAGTCCCCTCCGACTGACCGAGACGCAAGAAACGCGACGCCCAACTGCTGTTCGCTCTCGCGCGGCGTCCGCGCGAAGAGTTGCCTATAGGCCCGTCGCACCAGCTCGTCGGCCGCCGGCTTATCGGCGGCCAGCAGCCGTCGGGCGAGGACCTCGGACTTGTCGGCCATGAACGGACTGTTGAGAACAAAGAGCTGCTGCAATGCGGTCGTAGTCGGTTCGCGATCGGGGCTGTGCGTGGAGGGATCCGGGAAGTCGTGCAGACGGAGCATGTCTTCGACGTCTGCCCGATCGATCTTGCCGTAGAGCGTGCGGCGATGATTTCCACGCGACGTGAGCGAGACGCTTGGCCCGCCGATCTGTCGATCGAGCTGGCCGCAGACGCTCAACACGGCGTCGCGCCAGGCCTCGATATCGAGCCGGCGACGGCTCATTCGCCACAGCAGCTTGCTGTCTGGATCGACCGCAACCTTGGCCGGATGCGAGGCGCTGGCCTGCTGATAGGCCGCCGAGAGCATGATCTCGCGATGCAGCCACTTCAACGACCAGCCCCCGGCGATAAAGCGGCTGGTCAGGTCATCGAGCAGTTCGGGGTGGCTGGGCCGTGACCCTTGGGCCCCGAAATCACTGGGGGTCTCGACCAGGCCGCGGCCAAAGTGCAGCTTCCAAACGCGATTCACCATCACACGGGCCGACAAAGGCGCGGCCGTGCTCACCAGCGACTGAGCCAGCTCCAGCCGACCGCTCCCTTGCTTAAAGGGTTCGGGCGACGTGGGCGAAAGGACCGTAAGGAACCGCCGAGGGGTCTTGGCCCCCAGCTTGGCCGGATTGCCCCGGATATGAATCTGCAGATCAAGAGCCTCGCCCGGCTTGTACTCGAGCTTGGTGTTGTCGGGGCCGGCAGGCAGGACGTGTAGCGCGGCGTCATCCAACGCGTGCGCCAAGGCCGAGTGAAATCGCGGGGTGTCGCGCTCGATGGCGGCCTTCTGTTCGGCCAGCCAGGCAGCTTTGTCCCGCGCTTCGTCCGAGAGCTTCTGCGACTCCTGGTGACGCTTGATCTCGGCCTCAATCGCCTGCACCTGACGAACGGCCTTGTTCACCGCGCCGGCTTCCGCTTCGGATACCACAAAGCGATCGACCAGCCGCGAACTGGCCAGCACACCGGCCAGGGCGTAGTAGTCGTCAGTGCTGATCGGATCGAACTTGTGATCGTGGCAGCGGGCACAGGCCAGCGACAGCCCCAGAAAGGTCCGCCCGATGGCGTCAATCCGCTCTTCCCACTCGTCGGCCACAATTCCCTGTATCACCGAGGGGGCAAGCTTGAGTTCCTTAAAGTACTCGGGGCCGGTGGCCAGAAAACCAAGCGCCGCCAGATCGGCTGGTTGCGCTCCGAGGAGTTTGTCGGCGGCCAGTTGCTTGAGAACGAACTGGTCATAAGGCAGGTCCTGGTTCAGGGCCTGCACGATCCAGTCGCGATAGAGCCATGCTTGGCCACGGACCTCGAGCGACGTGGTATTGCCGTCGGCATAGCGCGAGAAGTCGAGCCAGTAGCGTCCCCAGCGCTCACCATAGTGAGGAGAAGCCAGCAGCCGATCGACCAGCCGGGCGTAGGCCTCGGGCGAAGGGTCGCTGGCGAACTGCTCAACTTCTTCGGGCTCAGGCGGCAGCCCGATCAGATCAAAGGTTGCGCGGCGAATCAGCGTGCGAGCGTCCGCCCTGGGGGAGGGCTCGAGGCCCCGGCGTTCCATCGCCGCCAGTACAAACGGATCGATCGCCTTCCGCGACCACTGTGTATCCTTCACGGTCGGCGGCGGCGATGCCTTTGGAGGCTGGAACGACCAGAACTTCCGACCAGTTTCGAAGTCGATCCCCTTGCGCTTCATCTCCGTGACGCCGTCCTCGGGCATCGGCGCGCCCCGACGGACCCACTCGCTCAGCAGGGCGATCTCCTCGGCCGGCAGCTTGCCCACCGGGGGCATCTGCACGTCTCCGTCGTATTTCACGGCCAGCACCAGCAAACTCTCTTCCGGCTTGCCTGGCACGATCGCAGCGCCCGTCTCGCCGCCGGCCATCAACCCCGCTCGCGAATCGACGGCCAGTCCCCCTTCGCGGTGCTTGGCCGTGCGGGCGTGACACTCGTAGCAGCGCTGCACCAGCAGCGGGCGTATCTTGCTCTCGAAGAAGGCCGCGTCGCGCCCCGGCTCTTCTCCGCTTGTCGACGAACCGGCCAGCAGGCACAGCCCGAAGAATGCGGCTCGAAGAGGGAAGGAGGTATACATCGGGGCAATCGGTTCCGAAGCCAGCAACGTAAGGGCGAATCCGTCCCTTCGAGTCTCAGGTGCAATGGCTCGGAATACAAGTGTAAGTGGGACACCGATCTATCTTCACAACCTGAAGGTTTAACCTTTAGTGAGCCCGCAACGTCTTTCCATGCCACCTGCACCGAAGGCATCAATCGATTTGCACGCTCATGGCCGGGCGTGCCTGAACACGGTCGTTGCTTCCGTCAGTCGGCCCTTGAGACGCTTGAGCTCGGCCACGATGACGATGCTGACGATCACCAGCAGCCACCAAGAGGTCAGCTTCTGCCAGTACACCGGCTTCCAGCCGTGATGCTGGTTGGGGTAGCGCCATGCTCCCAAGAAGGTCGCGATATGTTCGGCGAACCAGATGAAGAGTCCCACCAACACGAACGATAGCAAGATCGGCATGCGTCGTTCAGGGCCGTTGGGCACATAGATCACCTCAGCGCGCCAGAAGGCCAGGATCACCACCGCAAAGAGCAGGAGACGCTGATCGGGGATGAAGTAATTGGTGAAGAAATTTCCGTAGATGCCCAGGGAGATCGCCAGGCACACCGGCGTCGACGGCCAGCCGTAGAAACGCAGCCTCAGGCGACGCCACGACTGGCAGATATAACTCGCCACACTGGCGTACATGAAACCACCAAACAGCGGCACGCCGGCGATCTTGCTCCAGGCGTCGCCTGAGTAGGACCATGACCCGATGTGTACCTTCCATAGTTCCAGGGCCAGACCCAGGACGTGGAACAGGCAGATGACACGCAACTCGTCGACGGTCTCGATCCCACGCAGGTACACCACTGCCTGAAACAAGATACAGGCGATGAGGAGCAGGTCGTAACGGTACAGTCCGAGGCTCGTCCAGTGGGTCGCCCCGAGCATGGCAAAGATGAAGACCGGAAAGGCGCAGGCAAGCGCCTGGTGCCAGGCAAACGCGAGCAGTTCGGCGAGGAAACGCCGCCAGCCAGAACGCGTGGGATCGTTGCGCAACACCTGCGGCAACCAAGTGTCTTGCGAGCGGACCGCGCTTCCTATCGGCTCCGGTGCGTTCATCTGGAAAGCGATTCCGAGGTGTGCCAGGTAACGTCAAACTTGTTTCTTCAAGTCTCCGGTGGAAGTGCCCCGAATACAAGTGTACGATGGACGACGGAAAGATTCACTTCATGAAGGTTTAACCTTTAGCGAGCCGACGATGCCCTTCCCTCGTGCCAAGAGCCGCTCGTACAAAGAACTGACCCTGCAGCAGCTCCGCAGCTTTGGCGAAACCGCACGCCTGGGAAGCCTCGCCGCCGCTGCCAAATCGCTGGGACTCACACATCCCACAGTCCGCGAACAAGTGATGTCGCTGGAACGCGAGTTTCACGTCAAGTTGATCGAGCCGCACGGGCGAGGCTGCCATCTGACGGCCGAGGGGCGACTGCTGGCCGAGATGGTCTCGCCGATCGTTACGTCGGCCGCCGCGCTGCGCAAGCGGTTCGAGCTGGCCCGCGAGCAGGCCGACGTGCGGCTGGTGGTGGCCGGTCCTCCCCGCATCATTCAAGAGGATCTGCCCCACGCCGTGCAGACGTTTCTGAAGCTGCGGCCTCAGGTCCGTCTGGCGTTCCTTGAGATTCGCGACGACCAGGTCGCCCGGGCCGTGGAAGCCAACGACGCCGACCTGGGACTCACGACCGACCGCGCCCCGGAGCGCGTTCCGCCGGGACTGGAATTTGAGTCGGCGTACGAGATCGACACGCTGTTGCTCACGCCCAAGCGGCATCCCTTGGCACGAAAGAAGAACGTCCGACCCGCCGACCTGAAGAGCTATCCACTGATTACGTCGCGGTACACCATGTCGGATCAGCCAGAACTGGTGGCCATGCTCGACCGGAGCGGGGTGCTGGAAGGTCCCGCGCCACGCGTCGAGCCCTTCCTGGCGGCCACCGTGCGACGCTATGTCGAGATGAATTTCGGCATCGCCTTGGTCTACGGGCTGCCGCCGCGCGGCAAGGTCGGGCCGCTCCACGAGCGCTCCATGAGCAAGCACTTCGGACGGGGCCTGGTGCGGTTCGTTTTACGCCGGGGAACCGCCCACGAGCAACTGGCACGCGAGCTGGCCCAGGCGATTCGCGTCAGCAATCGCTAAATGGCAGGCGGACCACCCGACTCGGTTTACTGGGCAGTGACGGTTAATCGATCGCGCCGAACACGGTTTCTCAGTCAGGGAGCCAATTGGCCCCGTAAGGTTGGCCTTTTACAATGCTCAGAAACCTGTTTCGAGCCAACCCATTGCGATCAATCCGTGCGAGCTTCCCCATGAGCGGCCTGACCCATTTCGATGCCGACGGCGCTAGCCGCATGGTGGATGTGAGCCACAAAGAAGTGACCGACCGCACCGCCCGGGCGAGTGCCCGGGTCAGGATGGCCGCCCAGACATTGCAAAAGATTCGTGACAAAGGATTTGCTAAGGGAGACGTGCTGGAAGTGGCTCGCTTGGCAGGCATTATGGGATCGAAGCGGACGGCCGATCTCATCCCCCTGTGCCACCCAATCGGACTGGATGCCGTCAGCATTAGTTTCGCGTTCCCCGACGAAACCACTCTGACAATCGAAGTTACCGCCCGAGTACGTGCCCGAACGGGCGTGGAAATGGAAGCCCTCACGGCGGCGAGTGTTGCCGCCTTGACGGTTTACGACATGTGTAAGTCCATCGATAGAGGAATGTCGATCGAAGAGATTCATTTGGAGGAGAAGTCGGGGGGCCAAAGCGGGCATTTTGTCCGCCAGGCTTGAAGTCGGTCCCCCCGTTGACCATTGCCGCGCGGCTATGCTACCGTGTCGCGATTCTGGCCTCGGGCCAGCGCTCGCCGGACCGGGCTAGCCTGCCGACATGCGGCATAAGATTCTTTCGTAAGGCAATCGTGCCGCGAAGGAATGGATGCAACCTTTTGCTCGCCTTGGATTCCAGTTCGAGCAGGAAAGACGATCCATGACACTCGAGGTTCGAGATCGCGAAGCCCGGCAGCAACATCTGGCCCAGCTTTATGCTCCGGTGGCCGCCGATCTGGCCAAGGCCGAGGAGCTGCTGCAACGCGAACTGCAGAGCAAGCACCCCTTTGTCGACCAGTTGGTCCGACACAGTTATCACCTGGGGGGCAAGCGTCTGCGACCGGCTCTGGTGCTGCTTTCGGCCAAGGCCTGTGGCAATCTGAACGGTGACCACCTGGTTCTGTCGGCTGTGCTGGAGATGATCCACACCGCTACGCTGGTACACGACGATGTGCTGGACGAAGCCAACATGCGTCGACACCGCGAGACGGTGAACGCCCGCTGGAGCAACGAGGCCAGCGTGCTGCTGGGCGATTACCTGTTCACGCACGCCTTCCACCTGGCCAGCACCCTGGAAACGACCTATGCCTGCCAGGCCATCGGCCGGGCCACCAATATTGTCTGCGAAGGGGAACTGCGGCAGATCGAAAGCCGCGGCAACTTCGCCCTGACGGAAGACGAGTATTTGTCGATCATCGAGGGGAAGACTGCCGAATTGTGCGCCTGCTGCTGCAAGCTTGGGGCCCACTACGCGGGGGCCGGTCGGCCGATCGTACAGGGTCTGGCCCGCTATGGCCGCGACCTGGGCATCGCCTTCCAGATCTGCGACGACCTGCTGGACCTGACCGGCGACGAGCGGAAGACCGGCAAGTCGATGGGCACCGACCTGGAGAAGCAAAAGCTGACCCTGCCGTTGATCCGTTTGCTGGATCAGTTGGAACCGGCCGCCCGAGCCGAGTTGATCGAGGTCCTTTCGGGTCCCGAGGCAGCCCGGCGTCCGCGCCTGGCCGAGTGGCTGGGCCGCAGCGATGGCCTGGAATACGCCCGCGAACGTGCTGCTGACTTTGCTCGCCGTGCCGCCGGCGAACTGGAGGCCCTGCCCGACAATGCCGCCACGGCCGTGCTGCGGCACCTGACGGAGTTTGTGGTTTCGCGGCAGGAGTAAGGACAACTTTTCCACTCCCTGGAAACTTCTCGCTTCTCGTACTAGAATGGCGACGTTTTAGCCACTTCCCGGCGAGTAGAGCACCACGAGAACCACGATGCCGATCGTCAACTTCGTGAACGAAAAGAAGCAGATCGAAGTCCCCAAGGGCGCCAATCTGCGCCGAGCCGCCCTGGACTCCGGCGTCAAGATCTACGACGGCGTCAACGGCGTCGGCGCCGCAGTCAACGAGATCGTGAACTGCTACGGCTTCGGCATGTGTGGATCGTGCCGCGTGCTGGTGACCAAGGGGATGGAAAACACCAGCCCCATGGGAATGCTCGAGAAAGCCAAGTTTAACCTCCCCGTGCCCGACCCTCTTCCCTCGATGGCCTACGTCGGTCACGAAGGCAAGATGCGGCTGGCCTGCCAGTGCGAAGTGAACGGCGATATCGACGTCGTCACCAAGCCCCAGTTGAACCTGTTCGGCGACAACTTCTTCAGCTAGCCACTTCTGGCTTCGGCTAGCCGCCCGCTCCAGTTTGGAACTCAGACCCGCAAGAAGTCGGGCCAGATCGCGTCGCTGACCATCAGCCCAGCCCGCGTCAGCCGCACGTGTCGACCGTCGTCAGCCAGCAAACCTGTCTCGACGTGTCGCACCAGTGCCGGCCCCAAGAGCTTGTCCAACTCAAAGCCGGTCTGCGCCGCGAAAACCGCGCGATCGAGCCCCTCCATGCGCCGCAGTCCGAAGACGGCCGCTTCACGGGCACGATCCGAAGGCTCCAAGGTCTCGCTCTCGTTCACGGGAGATTCACCGGCCATCACGCGTTTCATCCAGGTGGTGGTGCTGGGATGGTTCATCTCCCGTCGGCCGTCGACATAACGCGCCGCTCCAGGTCCGGCCGCGTAGTACGAATCCCCCGCCCAATAGGCCTCGTTATGACGGCAGCGAAAGCCGGGCCGTGCGAAGTTCGAGACTTCGTAGTGCGTAAACCCTGCCTGGGTAATCGTGTCAATGCCGGACAGATACATGTCGCGTTCCAGATCTTCGTTGGCCTGGTCCAGCAACCCCCGCTCCTTGCGAGTCCAGAAGGTGGTCCCTTTCTCGAATGTCAGGCCGTAGGTCGAGACATGCTGCGTCTCCAGCGCGATGGCCTGCGACAGATCAGCAAGCCATTGAGCCAGCGATTGCTCAGGGGCGGCGAAGATCAAATCCAGCGAGACCGCAGGGAAGCGCGCCTTGGCCAACTCCACGCTGCGGGCGATCTCATCAGGGCCATGGTCGCGTTCCAGTGATTTCAGCACCTTGGGATCGAAGGACTGCACGCCCAGACTGATGCGGTTCACGCCGCCCGCCTGCAGCAGATCGAGCTTCTCGGCAGTTAAACCGGCCGGGTTGGCCTCGAACGAGGTCTCGTGCCCTTCGCTGCGAGGAAACCAGCGATTGATCAGTTCCATCAAGCGGGCGAGATCGGCCGGCGGAAGATGCGTCGGTGTCCCTCCGCCGACAAAGAGCGTGTCGACCGCGCGGGGCTCGCCCAAGGCGCTAAGCTCGCGCTCCAGGGCGGTCAGATAGGCCCCGATCAGATCGTCGCGGCCCGCCGTAACGGTGAAGTTGCAGTAGCCGCAGCGATGCACGCAAAAGGGAACATGGACATAGGCCGCGCGAGGGACTGAAAAACGATCCATGGCGGGCAACTAAGACTCGGCCGGCGGACGCCGGGCAAGTTCGACACGTAAGCGGGCAACTTCGGCTTCGGCGGCTTGACGTGCGGCGGCCTCGGTCTGACGCGCCGCCTCGGCAACGCTCAGCTTCCGTTCGAGAAGCATCTTCTCGTGGTTCATTTTGGCGATTTCCAGCTCAGACAGTACGATCCGATCGGCGGCAGGCAGGATCTCATCGTCCGTACCTCTGGAATACAGGTGCAGGAAACCGTCGCGCATTCGCAGGCGCAGTCCGAGTTCGTCACTCTCAAGGTTCCCTTCCACATCCGGCTCAATGCGAACATAGCTCTCGCCCATCAGGCGATGCCCCACCAGGCGTTCTTTCAGATAGTCGCCCGTCGGATCAAACAAGAAGTACTCGGCAATGCCCAGTTCGGCATGCAGTCGCCACTTCTTGCCCAGGTCGACCGACTTGGTGGTTTTCGAGCTGGTCTCCAGCACAAAACAGGGCGTTCGCTGTTCTTCCCAGATTTTATAGATCGGCCGCTGTCGCTGTTCGCAATCCTTTACCACCATGGCGTCGGGCGAGATCACCTTGGTCGGGTCTCCTTCGACGTAGTAGACGAGCAGATTGCCGGTCACATAGGCTCGTTCGCCACGCAGATGCCACTGCAACATCTCGATAATGCGGTACATCCAATCCCGATGCAGATCGCTTTCTCCTATCGGCTCCGCATCCGACTCCGGGTATTCCACATCCAAGATGGTGCTATCTGTCGACATCGTCACCCCTCCGGCTGCGGCGCAAGCACGCGCCACCAAGCTCTGAGCATTTTAGGGCGCGAGCGTGCAAAAAGCGACCGCAGGAAAGAGCGAGCGACTCTATGATCCAGGGGACAGGCACATCGATCCGTCGGCTCTACACCAGCTCCAGGCCGATCAGATAAGCATCAAAGGCCTTGCGTAGATTGCTCTCGTCGTCGATCAGCTTCTTGATCGTTTCGCGATAGCCCTCAATCTCGCTCTCCTGGTCGCTGAACTTCTTTACATAGCGATTGTAGAGTTCACTGTTCTTCTGCAACTGCGCCATGTTCTGGCGGATGCGGTTCTGCTCCTGGTCGATGATCGTGATCTTCTGCTCAAGCTGCTGACGGCTCTGCACCACCGCCGCGATGGCCTGCTTCTTCTTGATCACTTCGGCCAGCGCATCTTTGACCTTCTGGCTCACGGCAACCGTCGATCGCAGATAGATGCCGATCGTGTTGTCGTCTAGGTTGTTCAGCGCGTAGTTCTGCTGCCCCGTCCGCTCTTCGATCACTTCCAGCTTCTCGGGCTTGCCGGGGGCCGCCTTGACCGAGAAGCGGTAGCGATCCCGAGTCGTGTCATCGGGCTTGGCCGGAGCGACCAGGTTCCAGCCGCTGGCGATCGGGAACTCGATCAGCACGTTCTTGGCCTTCGAGCCCGAGTTCTTGATCGTGTAGCCCTTCGTCCGGCGATACTTGCGGAAGGTTTCCAGCGTCCCCTTCACGATCCGGACGCTGGTCAATTCGTCGGTGCTCCCTTTCGACTCGGGTGCCACTTCGGTGTCCAGATCCAAGGCATAGCTGATCAGCCGCGTCGTGCCCGGGGCCAGGTCTTCGATCTTGGCGTCGCCGGCGTAGATGCCGCCGTCGAAGACCGTGATCGGGCCCTGCATCAAGTGCAGCTCGGTCGAGTTGACCAGCTTGAGCCCATTGAGCGGGTGCTTGGCCTGCACGCTCTCGTTGTAGATCGAAACCTTCTCCCCCTTCACGCTGTTGTTCACGATCGGCAGCATGGCCGACTGCTGACGGGGGAGCGATACCGGATTGGCGATGGAGTACTGAAACAGCTCCCCGACGTCGGTGGCCTGAGCCAGCGACTGCACGCCCTGCTGCAAATCCAAGCGCTCGGCAGGTTTGCCCGGAGCAGCCGCAGCCCCTGCTCCGGCAAAGTTCGCCCTGCGAGCATCGAATTGCCCCTCGCTCTGCTTGGCTAACTTGTCCCCGTCGCGCATCTCCTTGGCCTTTTCGTTGGCCGCCTGGCGGAACTCTTGATCGGCACGGGCTAGATCTTGCCCGTAAGTCTGCGGGCGGAGCGAGGCGTACAGTTCCGGCTCGACCACGGGTCGGTTCACATACAGCGGCTGATAGAGATCCATCACGAATGAGATGGGACGACCGCTGATCAGAGTCAGATTCACATCCTTCCAATCTTCCTCCGTGGTGTTCTCGACGATCGCCCAGCCTTGCAGGAAGGGAGCCGCCTCGTCATCCAGCACCAGCCGGTAGCTGGTCTTCCAGATCGGAGCGTCCTGGATGTAGCCGACGCGGACATTGCGGGCCCCCTTGCCGACAAAGTTCAGGCTCACGGCCTTCTTGTCAGTGGTATGGCCCAGAGCCAGAATCTGCAGCGCCTGGCGCAGTTCGGCATCGAGCTTCTCGTTCACCAGCTTGATGCGGCCGACATTCTCCAGCGAAATGCTCCGCAGCCCATCGTCGGTCAGCAGATTCAGCATCTCGACTTCCACGACCTCTTTGTCGCCGACGCGGACGTTCTTCTTCTCTACGCCCAAAATGATGCCGGTGATCTTCGAGGGGCCGTCGATCTCGATCTTCTCGCCGCGAACCTGAGCCAGCAACTGCGAAAGAGATGGGTTGCTGGTCAGGTCGATGGCGAACGTCTTCAGCGTCTTCGTGATGGGATCGCGCGACGTGTAAGTGACCGTGGAGATTCGACCCCCGTCGAGATCCTGCAGGACCATGCTCTTGAGCAGGTCGTTGATGTCCTTGGTGTTGAACTGCAGATCGAGCTTGGCGTCGTCGGTGACTTTGCCGTTGTGCTCGAAGAACGCTACGCCCGAGTTGAACATCACCACCTTCTTGATCGGCAGTGTGGCTTCCTTCTTCTCCTGGGCGATCGCCGCGCGAGCGGTCAGCGTGCAAGTGGCGGCCAGCAGGATCGCAGTCGCCATCCGAGCGCGAGGCAGAGCGAAGAAAAGGGACATCGAGGGGGCTCCGAGAAGGCGGTAGTCAGAGAGAGGGCGGACGGTGCGACGGTTTACCTAGCTTAATCCACCCCTACGACGACGCACGGGTCGGGCAAGTTCCCTCACCGACTTTGATTCTGCCGAATCAGGCAGCACTTTGGTTAAAAGCGTGCGCCATCACAATGATTCATTAGGCAGCCGATGTGTAATCAAAACGACATCCCAAATCGAGAGCAATTAGAATCACTTTGACATCGCCGCCTACCTGCAGCCAGCGACTACAGTGCGATCATAAATTGCAACATGCTCAAAAATATGTACTTAAGTTCCGCATCGAATGTCGCGGTTTCGATTGGCACGTCGGTTGCTTTACTCGCTTCTCATCGAAACAACGCAACAAAGTCTTCCCGAAGAAAACGAAAACGATGAAAAGCCACCTCGCTCTTGCCGCTCTGCTGCTGGTTGCTGTGTCGGCCTCGCCCGCTTGGGCCGCCAAGAAGCTGAACAACGGTGGCACTTACATTCACGTCAAGAACAGCACCAACAAGACCCTGCAGTTCGACCTGTTTGTCGAGTGTGCGAACGAAGGAACCGGCAAGTTCGAGAATCACCTGACCTTGGAGCCCGGCCAAGTCGCTGTCTGGAAGCTGTCCGCCGGCCATGTGGTGGCCAGCCAAGTGAAGGACGGCAAGAACTTCTACCGCGTCGGTCTGGTCGGCAAGGACTTGGAATCGGGCAAGAACTACCAGTGGGGCGTGGTGGGAAGTGACGGGATGTTCGGCAAGGAGAAGCTCTCGGAGACCGAAACCGACACCTATCGCAACATCGTGGTCCAGCCGATCGGCAAGCTGTAAGCGATTGCAACGAACAGAGACAGACGACCGCGAACGAACCGAGACAACCCCGGCTCGCCGGGTTCATCATACGGCCAGGTTGGCCGACCGCCGGTGGAGGATAAACTCCGCCGGCTAACGAAAGTAATCCCGGCTCGCCGGGTTCACGATACGGCCAGGTTGGCCGAACACGGCTGGTGGAGGAAAGCCTCCGCCGGCTAGCGAAAATATCCCCGGCTCGCCGGGTTCATCATACGGCCAGGTTTGGCCGAACACGGGCCGGTGGAGGCAAGACCTCCACCGGCCCGTTGGCTTTTCGAAAGTTCGCGGGGCCACCTTACAGGTATTCTGAGTCACAAAATTATATACGCCATGCAGTTGCAGTCAAAACGAGCCTCCCGCCCCGGTTCCCGCAACGCTTTCCCACTCGGATCAATCCCAATTCATATAAAATAATGTTGATTTGTCGAAACGAAATCGATAACGTTGACAAATGAAGATGTACGCATGGGTGCGACATTCGTCGTCCCAGCCCGCCAAAACATCTCTCAGTCAGTCCGAACATCGAGGTAGGCCATGTTGACGATCTACGGCAACACCAACCGCTTCTGCGACGGCGTTTCTCGCCGCGACTTTCTCAAAATCGGCGGCTTGGCCGTCGGTGGCGCGATGGGCGGCCTCTCCATGGCCGACATGCTGCGCGCGGAAGCCGGCGGCTCGCTCCGCAAGAAGTCGATCATCAACATCTACCTGTCGGGTGGCCCGTCGCACCTCGACATGTTCGACCTCAAGCCCAATGCACCGCAAGAGATCCGGGGCGAGTTCAGCCCCATCGCCACCAATGTGCCGGGCATGGAAATCTGCGAGTTGATGCCCAACCTCGCCAAGAATGCCGACAAGTTCGCCATCATCCGCTCGGTCACCGGCGTCCGCGACGAACACGACCCCACGCAATCCGACTCCGGCTGGTCCGAGACCTCGCTCCGTCCCATGGGCGGTCGCCCGGGCATCGGTGCGGTGATGTCCAAGACGCAAGGTTCGATGAACGGGCAGGTCCCCACGTTTGTCTCGCTCAACGGTTTCGGCAGCGACGGCTTCCTGGGTCCCATTCACGGTGCCTATCGGCCGGATGGCCCGGGCCGCGAGAACCTGAAGCTGAACTCCAGCGTCAGCCTGAGTCGTTTGAACGATCGCCGCGCGTTGTTGACCGGTCTCGATAAGCTCCGCCGTGAAGCCGACCAGCAGGGCCAGATGCAGGCCATGGACGCCTTCAGCGAGCGGGCCATGACGGTCATCACCTCGAGCCAGATGGCCCAGGCCCTGGACACGAACAAGGAAGACCCCCGCGTCAGCGAACGCTACGGATTCAATGAGCCGGGCGGACGTCGCGACTCGAATCGCTCATTCCTGTTGGCCCGTCGCCTGGTGGAAGTCGGTGTCCGCTGCGTCTCGTTCTCGTGGGGCGGCTGGGACACCCACGACAACAACTTCAAGCAACTCGGCACGCAGTTGCCCTCGCTGGATCAGGCCCTGTCGGCCCTGCTCGAGGACCTGTCGGCCCGTGGCTTGCTCGAAGACACCATCGTCATGATGTCGGGCGAGTTCGGTCGCACGCCGCGCATCAACGGCACGGCCGGCCGCGATCACTGGGCTCGGGCCGGGTTCTTCTTCGTCGCCGGTGGCGGCTTGAAGTGCGGCCAGGTCATTGGCTCGACCAATCGCTTGGGCGAAGAAGCCAAGGATCGCCCCGTGAACATCCAGCAGATCTTCTCGACCGTCTACCGCAAGCTCGAGATCGACCCGGACCGCGTGACGCTGATGGACCCCAACGGCCGTCCGCAGTACCTGGTCGACGTCCGCGAGCCGATCCGCGAACTGATTTAGTCCGCAAAGCCTCCGATTACACCTTCAAACTCCAGGCGAGCTCACCGCTCGCCTGGATTTTTTCTTGGTGTGCCGAGCATGTTTCAGGGCTTGAGGGTGCAAGCTTGTCCACACTGGTCCCTTTCGTCGGCAACGAAAGTACGCAGGCGGACGGCATGCGGAGTGGCCTGCTTCTTTTCGCTAGTAGTGCCGGCCGCTCTTGCGGATATGCACCATCGGGCGGGTTTCGGAGTTCCGTTTCCCCCCCATGACGCGGCACAAGAAGATGCGGTGGTCGCCGGATTCCAGCGACTCCTGCGGCTCGCATTCCAGGTGGCCGACCGCTTCATTCAAGGTCGGAATGTTCCGCGAGCAGCGGCCGACATCCAGGCCTTCGAACGAAGGCTGCCCCAGATCAAAGCCGCGGCCGAAGTGCGACATCAGCGACTGCTGCCCTTCGCCCAGCACATTCAAGTTGAAGGGGAGCCCGTCTTCGATCCAGGCTCCGACATAGCGGCCTACCTTCACGGCCACGGTCAGGCAGGGCGGATCGAAGCCCGCCTGCATCACCCAACTGGCCAACATGCCGGTTTCAAAGCCGTCGGGTCCCCGAGCGGTCAGGATGTACAGGCCGCTGGGGACTCGCCCTAGAATGGCGCCGATAGCTTCGTTCGGATCGTCTGACATCGCTCAGGCTTTCTTCAACGGGCGGCCAAGTTTCTCTTCGACGCTCTTCACTTTCGACTCCAACCGCCCTGTGTGCCCCCGGCGGAAGTCGAGCTTTATCGTGCACGAGACCCGCTCGCAGTCGGCGGTCATCGCATCAAAGCACTGGCGAACAACGCCCAGCACCTGATCGATCTCCCCTTCCAGGACGGTGCCCATCGCGTGCAGCCGATAGTCAAGCCCGCTCTGCTCCACGATTTCCAGACTGCGTGCGACGTAACCGCCGACGCTTTCGCCTTTTCCAAGGGGCGACATGCTGAACTCAAGCAGGACCATGAGACACCGGTCGGGGGTCAGGGGAGGGCAAACGACTGACGCATCTTAGAAACCACAGGCCCCGGGTGCGAGTGGCCCGCGCCTCCGAAAAAGCGAGACAACCGGCCACGCGAACCGTTAGAATAAATCTCCCCGAACTCTCCCGCCTGAACCACAGGGCCGTACGCATGCGTCGCCTCACTTGGGTCACACTCGCCGCCGGCCTGTTCGCGTCGTTGGTCACCTTTTCTTCGGGCGCCGATCCGGCCAAGGCCCCTCCCAAGCCCGACAAGCCGAAGTTGGTCGCGCCCGCAGAAACAGGCGAGTTGAAGCCAATCACGTTGCCACCTGGCGCGGTACTTCCGCCCGAGGAAGATCTCTCGGCGCCGATCGACGGAAACCAGCCGGTCGAGACCAACACTCCCCTCACCGAAGAGCCAATCAAGGACGACGACCGCCTGCACTGGTCGTTTGCTGCGCTCAAGCGGACCGAGCCGCCGCAGCCAAAGAACTCCGCCTGGGCGAAGAATCCGATCGACCGCTTCATCCTGGCGCGGCTCGAAAAGGACGGCTTGGCCCCCATGCCGGCGGCCGACCGCGTCACTTTGGCTCGCCGGCTGAGTTTCGACCTGACCGGCCTGCCGCCTACGCCGGCCGAAGTCGACACATTTGTGGCCGACAAGTCCGAGGACGCGTATGAGCAGTTTGTCGACCGCCTGCTGGCCAAGCCGGCCTATGGCGAGCGCCAGGCGCAGCATTGGCTCGATCTGGCCCGCTTCGCCGAGAGTGACGGCTTTGAACACGACATCGTCCGGCCCGAGGCTTGGAAGTATCGCGACTGGGTGATTGGGGCTTTGAATCGTGACGTGCCCTACGACGACTTTGTGCGGCTGCAACTGGCCGCCGACGAGATCGCCCCCAAGGATCCGTCGCAACTGGTCGCCACGCACTTCTGTCTGTGCGGTCCCGATATGCCCGACATCAATCTGCAGGAAGAACGCCGGCACGAAGTGATGAACGAAATGGCCGGCACTGTCGGCTCGGTCCTGATGGGGCTGCAGTTTGGCTGCGCCCAGTGCCACGACCACAAGTACGACCCGATCAGCCAGGCTGACTTCTATCGCCTGCGGGCGTTCTTCGACAACGCCGATCTATTCACCCGACAGGTGCACGATCAGGTCCTGACCGAGAAGAGCCCCACCGGGCGAACCAGCCACTTGATGTTGCGGGGCGATTTCCGCCGTAAGGGGGCGGTCCTCACGGCGGCCTATCCGCGGATCATCAATCCCAAGGAGGAGCAGGTCCCCGCGCCGGCGACCGGTGCCAAGTCGAGCGGTCGACGGACGGCGCTGGCCAACTGGCTGATGCGGCCGGAGAATCCGCTGACCACCCGCGTGATGATGAATCGCCTGTGGCAGCAGCATTTTGGCCAGGCGCTGGCCAAGCAAACCAGCGACTTCGGCATCATGGGAGACGAGCCGACCCATCCGGAGTTGCTCGATTGGCTGGCCACCGAGTTCCCCCGCCGCGATTGGAGTCTGAAAGCCATGCACCGGTTGCTGGTCATCACGGCGACGTATCGTCAGGCCAGCCGCCCAAGCGGCGCTCACTGGAATGCCGACGAACGGAAGGCGGCCGTCGCATCCTGGGCGGCTTCCAAAAAGGCCGATCCGGGCAACGATCTGCTGGCTCGCATGCCGCGGCAACGGCTCGATGGCGAAGCGATCCGCGACGCCATGCTGGCTTCGTCGGGGCGGCTGAGCCCTCGCACGGGAGGGCCCGGCATCATGGCTCCGCTTCCGCAGGAGCTGGTAGCCACGCTCCTCAAGAATCAATGGAAGGTCGCGGCCGACGAGGAGGACCATCGCCGGCGAAGCATTTACCTGTTCGTGCGGCGGAACCTGCGTTATCCGCTGTTCGAGGCCTTCGATCGCCCGGATACCAACGCCAGTTGTCCGCGGCGCAACCGCTCGACCGTCGCTCCTCAGGCGTTGGTGCTGCTCAACTCCGAGTTCACGCTAGGCCAGTCGCGCGATCTGGCGGGAGCGTTGCTGGCCGATGCCAAACCGTACGAAGGGGGTGTGGACTGGCCCGCGGTGATCACGCAGGCGTATCGCCGGGTCCTTTCACGCACGCCGACTTCCGAGGAACTGAAGCTGGGCGAAGCATTTCTCAAGACGCAGTCCGAGCGGATTGCGAAGCTCCAGCGCAAGCCGAACGAGCTGGCCCTGCCGAAAGCCGATGTCGCAAAGCTTCCGCCCGAGCAAGGAGCGGCCCTGGTCGATTTCTGCCTGGCAATGTTCAATCTGAACGAGATGGTCTACGTCGACTAAGCGGCACGCAGCAACTACTGCCGCGCGAACTGCTCGTACAGGCCGGCGTAAACTCCGCCCTGCGCCACCAAGGCGGTGTGAGTGCCCCGCTCCACAATTCGCCCGCCCGAGAGGACCAGCACTTGATCTGCGTGCCGGATCGTGCTCAACCGGTGGGCCACCACAAAGCTCGTCCGTCCTGCCAGCAATCGTGCGAGTGCCGTCTGCACTTTGTGCTCGGTCAGCGTATCAACCGAACTGGTCGCTTCGTCCAGGATCACGATCCGCGGATTGGCCACCAACGCCCGGGTGAAGCAGATCAACTGCCGCTGTCCCAGCGAGAGGCCGATGCCGCGCTCGCCGACGGTGGTCTGGAATCCGAGCGGCAGCGCTTCGATCAGATCGAGGCAGTCCAGACGGCGCGCGGCCTCGATTACTTCCTCGTCGGTCGCCTTGGGGCTGCCGATGCGAATGTTGTCCATCACCGTGCCGGTGAACAAGAAGTTCTGTTGCCAGACAATGCCGAGCTGCCGATGGAGTGATTCGGTCTCGATGTCGGCCAGGTCGTGACTGTCGACCAGCACGGCCCCTTTCGTCGGCTGATAGAACTTGGCCACCAGGTTGGTGATGGTGCTCTTGCCGCTTCCGGTGGCGCCGACCAGGGCGATCATCTGCCCTGGTTCGGCCACAAAGTTCACGTCGTGCAGCACCAGCCGGTCGCGGTCGTATCCGAACGACAGATCGCGGAACTCCACGCGTCCCTCGATCGGCGGCAGCGGCCTGGCGCCCGGCGCGTCCGTCCACGAAGGGGGAGTGTCGAGCAGGCCGAAGACGCGCTCTGCACCGGCCATCGAGGTGAGTGCCGAGTTGTACATGTTCCCCAGGATCTGGATCGGCTGGAAGAACTGGTTCGTCAGGAAGAAGAACTGAATCAGATCGCCGATCGGCATGCCGATCTCGGGGTTCAGCACGCGGTAGCCGCCAAACACCAGCAGCACCGCGATAAAGGCCTGGCTGGTGAAATCGATCAGCGGCAGGAACAGGCCGGCCGTACTTTCGGCCTTCAGGTTGAACTGAAAATGGTCGGCAGCCAGTTCGCGAAACAGCCCTGCGTTCACATCCTGCCGGACGTAGCCCTGCGTCACGCGGACTCCGTTAACGCTTTCGGCCAGGGTCGCGGTGACGCGGCTGAAGCTCTCCTGCACGTTGCGGTAGGCGATGCTCAGCTTCTTGCGGAAATGTCGGTTGATGCCCCACAGCACAGGGGCCATCACGGCCACCACGGCGAACAGCACCGGGTCGACCCATAGCATGAAGGCCGCGGCCACGGTCATCTGTCCCAGGCCGACCAGACTCACGAACAGCACATCCTGCACGCCGGTTCGCACCTCGACCGCGTCGGAAGTGAAGCGGCTGATGATGCGGCCCAGCTTGGTCCGGTTATAGAAACTGAGGGGGAGCCGCTGCAGGTGGGCGAAGATTGCGGCGCGCAGGTCGTGCACCACGGCCTCGCCCAGATCGAGGGCCAGCTTCTGGCGGAAATGGAACGTGAACTGCGTCAGCGCGGCCAGCGCGAGAAATCCGCCTGCCCCCCAGGCAAGTCCGGTTGGGTCGTGGCGAGCGATCGACCCGTTGATGATGGCCCCGATCGCCCAGGCCAGGCAGGGGAGCTGGATCGAGCGCAGCACGACGAGCAGGAGCAGCCAGTTCCGCGTGCTGGCATAGGGATTGGTGAAGGCCAGCAGCCGGCGGATGAGTTGGAAATCGAGCGGGCGCTGCCGCGGCTCCCCATCGTAGCGGGTGCGCGTGAGGGCTAGCTGCTTGCGTTCGAAGGCGGGGGGAGCAGGTAGGCTGGCCATGTTAGACACGCTCCCCCTGCGGCATGTCGGGGAACTCCGTCAGGTCGACCGGCGCGTAGTTCTGCAACTGCATCCGGGCGGCCTGCTGATAATGCCCCCCGCGGCGCATCAGCTCGGCGTGCGTGCCGCGTTCGACGATTCGCCCCGCCTCGAGCACGATCACCAGATCGGCGCGGCGAAGCGTGCTGAGCCGATGGGCGATCACGAACGAAGTGCGCCCCTGCATCGCCTGCTGCATCGCCGAGAGAATCTCTTCTTCGGTCTCGGGATCGATGGCGGCCGTCGGATCGTCGAGCAGCAGAATCGCCGGATCGAGCAACAACGCCCGAGCAATGGCCAGCCGCTGCCGCTGCCCGCCGGAGAGATTTGCGCCGTACTCGCCCAGGATGGTATCGTAGCCGTCGGACAGCTCGCGGATGAAGCCATCGGCGGCGGCAATGGTTGCCGCCCGCTCGATCTGCTGGCGCGTGGCGCCGGGGTGGCCGAAGGCGATGTTCTCGGCCACGGTCGTGCTGAAGATAAAGCTCTCTTGAAAGACGATGCCTATCGCCCGGCGGAGTTGTTCCAGATCGAGTTCGCGGACGTCGATGCCGTCCACCAGCACGCGGCCGGCCGTGGCATCGTAGAAGCGCGGAAGCAGGCTCAGAAGCGTACTCTTCCCCGCACCGGTCGCTCCGAGCAGAGCCACGCACTGGCCGGGGGCCACGTTCAGGTCGATCTCTTTCAGCACCTCTTCGCCCGGCTTGTAGGCGAAAGAGACCTGCTCAAACTGCACGGCGCCGCGCGCTCGAATGGCAGGTGGGATGACCAGCAATCTGGGCTGGGCGGGGTTCTCGATCTCCAGTGGCGCGTCGAGGATCTCGAACACCCGCCGGGCGCCGGTCAGGCTTTGCTGCACACTGTTGGCGATGTCGGCCATGCTGGTCACCTGGTTCGAGAACTGCTGCAGCAGCCCTGCGAACACGATCAGGCCTGTCCCCAGAGGCAGTTGCTCGGTCATTACCAGGTAGCCGCCATAGCCCAGCAGCACGACCAGATTCACCTGCGTCAGAAAGCCGACGATCGGTGTGTAGATGCTGACCCGCTCGAAAATCCAATGCTGCTGATCGCGGACGGCCCCGTTGGCCTTGGCGAAGCGGGCGATCTCTTCCTCCTGCCGCGCGAAGCCCTTTACCACGTGCACTCCTTGCACGTTCTCGCTCAGAGCCAGCACCATGCCGTCGAACAGCTCGCGGTTGCGGTCGTAGGCCGGCCGCACGATCCTCGAGAACACGATCGACGCAATCCACAGAAGCGGCGTCGAGGCCAGCGCCACCAGGGTCAGTATGACGTGGATCGACAGCATGTAGGCCAGAAAGAAACTGAGCGAGGCCAGCACCACCACGACTTGCAGCAGCACGCCGTCGACAAACTGCCGCACGGCCTGCACATCGCCCGTGACGCGGTTGATGACCGAGCCGACCGTGTTGGTATCGAAGAAGCGGAAGCTGAGCCGCTGCATCTTGTCGTAGACCTGGGCCCGTAGATCGACGACCAGTTGCCCCTGGATGAAACGGCTCTTGTCGACGGCGAAGCGGTAGCTGACGATCGCCCGGGCGGCTGCGCAGGCCAGCACCAGCCCGGCGATGGTGGTCACCGTTCGCATGGGGGACCAATCGCTCGGTGGCACGATCCCCAGGGGAAAGGCTGGCGGACGGGCCGTCGTATCGGCGTGGTAGCGGATGACGTCGATCGCCAGTCCGGTGCCGGCCAGGGCGACCAGCACCAAGGCGGCGTTGGCCAGTTGGTAGGCGATCAGCACCAGGCAACCCCAGCGGTACCGCCAGCTCAGGCCCAGCATCCGCTTGATGAGGGTCCAGTTTGACGGGCCGGCAGGCTTCGCGGCGGGGTCGCTCGGGCTGGAAGTTGTTGGAGGGGGCATTTCGAGGGGGCCAGTTCCGCGTCCGTTGCGGCAGGCGTTCGAAGCATTGCGAACGCCGAAAGAAGTCTCCTTATTTCAGCACATGCCCGGGAAACTGCCAAGGGGCGGAGGAGGGGGCAGGGGAGACAGGGTGAAACCACAGAGGCACAGAGACACCGAGGAAGAAAGGGAAGGAAGGAAGGTCAACACCGGCGTGGGAGGGAGCAGCAAGGATGCAGCGCAGGTTTTGTAACTTTTCGAGTCGGAGGCGCTGAGCTCAACTCTGGCGCTGAGCTCAACACTGGCGCTGAGTTCAGCGCGGAAGTTTTCGGGTTGGGGACCGGAATGAGCCGCCGCCCCCCTCCCCAACCCTCCCCACGAAGTGGGAGGGAGCAGGAAGGATGCAGCGCAGGTTTTGTAACTTTTCGAGTTGCAGGCGCTGAGCTCAACACCGGCGCTGAGCTCAACACTGGCGCTGAGTTCAACACTGGCGCTGAGTTCAACACTGGTGCTGAGTTCAGCGCGGAAGTTTTCGGGTTGGGGAGCGGAATGAACTGCCGCCCCCCTCCCCAACCCTCCCCACGAAGTGGGAGGGAGCAGGAAGGATGCAGCGCCGGTGTTGAGCTCAGCGCCTGCAACTCGAAAAGTTACAAAACCTGCTGAGCTCAACACTGGCACTGAGTTCAACACTGGCGCTGAGTTCAACACTGGCGCTGAGTTCAACACTGGCGCTGAGTTCAGCGCGGAAGTTTTCGGGTTGGGGAGCGGAATGAGCTGCCGCCCCCCTCCCCAACCCTCCCCACGGAGTGGGAGGGAGCAGGAAGGATGCAGCGCAGGGTTTGTAACTTTTCGAGTTGGAGGCGCTGAGTTCAGCGCGGACGCTGAGCTCAACACTGGCGCTGAGTTCAGCGCGGAAGTTTTCGGGTTGGGGACCGGAATCAACTGCCGCCCCCCTCCCCAACCCTCCCCACGGAGTGGGAGGGAGCAGGAAGGATGCAGCGCAGGTTTTGTAACTTTTCGAGTTGGAGCGGACTGCGACTATTTTGATAGTCACTTAGATTCTGTAGTGTATCAAATAATCAGTCTTATACCAAATATATATTGAGTTATTTTGGAAAGACATTCTTTCCCTGCGGGCTGGTCCCTGCCCCCCGACCCCTGACGCTATTTCCCGGCGTCAATTGCCGCCTTGGCGTCGTCGATGACCTTCACCAGGTCCTCGGGGCTCGGCGTCTTCGAGGCGATGCCGTTTTCCGGCACTTCAAGCTTGGCGACCCAGGCGGTGGCGTTCAGCAGGATCGTCCGGAAGCCGTCGTTCCCCAGATTGTTGTGGTCGTGCAGGCCGGTGAATCCGAAGCCTCGGCCACCGTCTTCACGCTCGTAGGCCCAGGCCATGTGCTGCGGCTGCTTGTCGCTGACGGCCTTGAAGACGTCCGGATTGCCGCCGCGATCGCTTACTTTCTCACTCACGGTGCCGATGGGGGGCACATCCGAAAGGATCGGCGTCACGCCGGCGCCGACAAACCGCATGTGATAGTACCACTCGTCCTTCACGCTGAAGGGCTTCACGCCGCGCGTGATGGCATGCTTGGGGAACTCCTTGAAGTCGGGCTTCCACCAGGGATTGACCGAGTACTTTGTCTCGAAGTATCCGCCCATCCACTGCAGGTAGTTGTCCCCCTCTTCCCCCTTGTTCACCTCCACGCCGAAGTGCAAAGCCATGAAGCCCGCCCCGCGACGGACCGCGCCGGCGATCTGGGCGTCCTTGGCCGCCTTCGAACCGTGATTCAGACCGACCACGATCGCGTCAGCGTGCGACAGGTCCTTGGGCCAATTCTTGGTCGAGTAGACGACGCAGTGCACTTTGTCGGGGTAGGCTGCGTGCAACTGTCGCGAGAGCAAGATCGAGCCGGCCACGAACTCGTGGTTGCCGCGCGGCCCATGCGTGCCGGCGTCGCCGATGAAGACGATCTTCTTCACATCCTTAGCGGCTGCCTTCTGGCCTTCGTAGTCGAACTCTTTTTCAACGGCCAAGCCGGCCGTGGGAAACACGAGGGCAAGGGCCAGCACCGCGAGGCAGCCAGCGACAGATCGGGGCGAACGGCGCATGGAGAGTCTTCCGTTGGAGTAGGAAAGGTTGTCCGTATTGGAAACCTTTTTACACAACGCAGGGCTCGTTTTCACGCCGGGAATCCGCCGGCGGCCATTTTCCCCGAAATCGCGGAGCGAGCGACTATTCGCCGGCGGGATTCTCGAGCAGTTTCCTGGCGCGGGCCAGGTTCTCGGGTGTGGCGGGCCAGCGGCCGAAGCTGCCGCGGTAGGTGCCGAAGTGATCGCCAGCCTTTTCGCTGGGCCTGAGGAACAGGATCCAACGGCTCTCGGGCTTGGGGAGCAGACTCTCTTCGAACTTCCAATCGGGCGGCTCGAGGCATGGGGAGTGATCGTGGAAGTCGAAGTTCACCGGGACCTTGCCGCTGAGCTTCCCCTTCAGCAGTTCAACCACGCGGTACTCGGCTTGGACTCCGCCGAAGTACGTCTTGGGGCTTTCCTTGTCGTAGCCGACGTAGGCGCACACGACGACGACGGGGGACAGCGCGGCTTCTTCGGCCGTGGGGGTCGAAGCAGGCTTGGCCCAAAGGAAGGAGGCCAAAAGAGGGACCAGAACCGTCGAAAGCAAAACCGACTTGCAGCGAGCGATCCGCATGCTTACTTCTCTGCTTTCGGCTCGGCTTTGACCTCGGGGGATGCCGCGGCTTCGGCAGGAGCCGGCTTGGCTACCGGTGTGGCGGCCAGCGGTGCGTCGACCACTTCGAACACAAACACCACCCGTTGGCGAAGCTGCTGGCCTGCGGCCCGCCCCAACCCCTGCTGCTGCTTTTCGTCTTTTCCAGGGGCAACCTGCTTGAGCTGATTCTGCAACTGGGTGCGAACCATTTCCAGGACCTTCTCGGGGGCCTGGCCCGGGGCCACAGTCTGACGCTTCACGCCGTCATCTTTGCGCGGCGCGCCGGCGGATTCGGCTTCGCGGTTGGCATCGGCCACGTTCTTCGCGGCCTCAACCTGAACTTGAACATTCAGCCGATCAAGTTCGCGGGTGACACGAATCTTGCGGGCATTGGCCTGGTTGGGCAGGACCTGCACATAACGTTTGGCGGCCTTGGCCGGGTCGATCACTCCGGACGGCAACGGCGTACCGGGATCTTGCGTGGCGTTCTGCAACGCACGTCCGTCGGCCTTTTCGACCGCAGCGACACTTTTGCGAAGCGCCTCGTTCTGGGCGGCTCCGAACGAAACCCCGCCTGGCAACGTGGTGCAGTTGACGGCCAGGAACGACTCCGGGCGATTGCGAAGCTCGCTCAAGATGGCCTCGACCTGTTGCGTCGTGGCTTCGATATAAACGGCGTCGGACATGTCACACGCGGCCTCTTGCTTGGCCTGCGCGATCTGAGTAAAGCCGGCGGCCAGTTGCGCGGGGCGTTCGACCAGGGTCAGTTTGCCGTTCTCGCCATCGGCCAGCGTCTGTTCCGACTGCTCGAGCTTATTCAGTTTGTCTTGGGCGTCGCGATCGTCCGAAGGACGCGGAGCCTGCTGGTTTTGCTGCTGATTTTGCAGGACCAGCTCGGGGGCCGAGGGCTCAAGGTCGAGCGAAACCGAGTTGGAGACCAGCACTTCGTCGAACTCGCCACTCTCCCAGGCATGACGCGGGACTTTGACCGTCAGCACCAACACGTCTCCTTGGGGCTGAGCCGCTTGCTGGGTTGCACCCCAGCGAAGGCCGCCACGAGCCCGCTGTCCATCGAACTGTTTGGGCGACCTCTCTGTCAGCTTGGACCGGATCTCGCCAGGGCCCGCGGGGGGAGCCTGAGGAGGAGCCGGGATGGCAGTGGCGGCAGGAGCCGTCACTGCGTTGCTATCGGGGCTCAAAGGAAGGGCTGCGCCGGCTCCTTTACCTTCACCGCCTTCTGACTTGCCCGCTTTGACTTTGTCTACACCAGACTTCAACTCTGCTTCCTTGACGCCCTGGTCCTGCGGAGTGGCGAGGTCCTTCTTGAAGGCCTTGGGGTCGCCTGTGATCTGGCTCTCTTGCGGGGCTTTGTCGCCGGGCAATGCGCGGTATTCGGCCGGCTTTTCGCGAGCATCGACCGGACCGGCAGCCGTGGGCGCTCCGCCGGGGGAGGGCTTGGAGGCGCCTTCCTGCGTGGCGCGATCTTGAGCCGTGAATCCGTTGCTCGGAGCGATCATTCCAGGAGCAGCGACTTTGGGAGCCGGGGCATGGGGAGCGGGAGCCGGAGCGTTGGGCTTGCCTGGGGGAACGGCCTGAGTGGCATTTCCGCCGCCTCCGCCCTGACCGCCGCCAAATTCCGAGGGAGCGGCAGCACGAGTCGGAGCAGGGGCCGACAGTCGGACGCTGTCCGCTTCTTGTCGAACGGCTGGCGGGAGCGCGCGGGCCTTTTCGACACCGGCGGCACCGGAACCAGGCTGCTCGCCTTTTTTGCTTACCGCAGCCGGACCTGCAGAACGATTAATGCCTGCTGTGGTCGCTTCGTCTTTGTCCTTCATGTCGGACGTGGGTAACTGGTCGCGCTGCGCGTCGGCGGCCTTTACGTCGGACGCAGCCCCGGCGTTGGCAGGGGCTGCCTTGATGGCGGCATTGCGACGCAAGCCCCCTTCGAGCGACTTGCCATCGAGGGCCCGGCGAGATTCGTCCTGATTCTTGGTTTTGTTCTGCTCTTGGAGGGCTTCACGGACGGGAGCGGGGGCGGGTACCGGAGCGGGAGCGAACGGCGCGGTAGCAGCCGCGGCTTCGTTGCTCTGCTTGGCTCGCTTGGCCAGATCGTCCACGCCCTGCAACGATTGCTCGCTCTTATCCAGGTCGCGCTCGGCTGCATCCGTGGCACCTTGGAGGGTGCCCCGATCGAGCAATTCCGCTTCCGCAGTTGCGGGAGCAGGAGCCACCGGGGCTGAGGCTTCATCGGACCGCGTGGTAGTCGACTTGGCGACTTGCTTCTGTTCGGCCACCGGAGTGCTGGCCGTGGGGAGCGAACCCATGTCGGGTGAGAAAATCATCACCACCAAGGCGGCGGCCGCCGTGAGGCTGGCCCAAACCGTGGGACGCGACAGACGCGAGAGCATGCCATCGCGGGGCCGCGTGGAAAGCGGCAGCGTGGCAAAGGAATCTTCGGAGTCGCTGAGCGGGCTGGCTGCCACGGCATCGGCCGCGGGAGCCTTGCCGGTCAGCACCTCGCGCTCGGCCATGCGCAGGACACGCTTGTAGAAGTCGGCTTCGAGCTGGTACTTGGGCAGGCTCTTGAGCGAGCCGCTCAATACCCGCAGCTCGTCGACCAATTGCCGCGCGGCCGGATTGGCCTCGAGCATCTGGTCGATCCTCGCCCGGTCGGCCGGCGACATCTCGCCGTCCAGGTAGGCCATCAAGCGTTCTTCGTAAGGAAGCATTTTATTTTCCATGGCACTGCTGCGCTCGAGAGCGACCTTGCGGTTCTGACTTGCGGTTCGGACCGAGAGGCTTCATTCCCATCGGTTGGCGAGCCCTTGGCGAATTACCCCCCCTCGCGGGGGTCGTTTTTAGGCCTCGTTGAAAATTCGACGCGCCCGGGCCAGCTTTAGTTCCTCAAATCCATATCTTCGTGCAGTACTTCCTTCAATATATCGCGTAACTGCATACGGGCCCTGAACAAACGGCTCCGGACCGTGCCGATCGGCAGATCCAGCATTTCGGCGATTTCCTCGTAGCGGTAGCCGTCGATCTCCTTCAGGACCAGCACTTCGCGGTGTTCGTCGCTTAGTTCTGCGAGGCCCGCCTGCACCTGGTTCACCCGTTCTTGCTGCTCCATGCGGGCGTCGGGGCTTTCGTGCGTGTCCGGCGGTTCCAGGCCGCTCGATTCGCGGACCTGCTCGACACTGATGGTTGGCCGCTTGCGACGCCGGCGGCTGACCGCGGCGTTGAACGCGATGCGATAGAGCCACGTATAGAAGGCCGAGGCACGCTGGAAGGTGTCGAGCTTGACGAAGGCCTGCACAAAGGCGTCTTGCGCTACATCGCGGGCTTCTTCGGGCGAGCCGCAGACATGGACCATCGTGTTGTACAGACGGTCCTGATACTTGCACACCAGTTCGCCGAAGGCTGCGGAATCACCCGCCAGGCACCGGTCGATTAACTGGAGATCTTCGCTGTTCACGTTTTGTGTCGCAAGGCTTCCCGAAGGGCGTGCATGGCACGACTCCGGAGACGGTGGAGTTTGCGAAGAAGATGCGTTCGTGTCGGAACGCGCAGCTCAATGGCTATCTTGGCGGGCGGAAAATCGTCTGTCAAATCGTTATCTTGCCGCAACTTGCGGCCGTAGGGGGCGCGCGTTGTCTTTCCCTCTGAAAACCCGAATAATCCTTCAGCGTCCCAACCTCTCCCGGTGACACCTGGCAGGAGCCGCACATCATGGTCGATCGCGAACAGCAGATCGCCGACGCGAAGGAACTTCTCGACATCGGCGACGACGACCCGGTCGGCTTTGCCGGCGGACTCTACTTCGGGCGGTATCAACATCAGCAGCTGGTTCCCTATCCCGATCTGGAGGCCAACGCCGACGTGAATCGCTCCGTCGAAGAGGTGCGCCAGTTCTGCCGCGATTCCATCGATCCGGTGCAGATTGACCGCGACGCCGACATTCCGCGCAGCGTGATCGACGGCCTGGGGAAGCTCGGCGTGCTGGGGATGGCGGTTCCCCAAGAGGCCGGCGGGCGAGGCTTCAATCAGACGGCCTATTGCCGCGTGCTGGAGGTGATCGGCGCGCGCTGCGCGGGCACCGCGGTGTTTGTGAACGCGCATCACTCGATCGGCGTGCGGGCGCTGGTGCTCTATGGCACCGCAGAGCAGAAGGCGCGCTGGCTGCCGAAGCTGGCCACGGGAGAGTGGCTGGGGGCGTTCGCGCTCACGGAACCCAACGCGGGGAGCGACGCCGGGAATGTGCAGACCACCGCCACACCGACCGAGGACGGCAAGGGCTTTGTGCTGAACGGAGAGAAGCGCTACATCACCAACGCCGCCATTGCACAGGTGTTGACGGTGATGGCGCGGACGCCGGTTCCAGGGAGCGACAAGACCAAGGTCACCGCGTTCTTGGTCACGCCGGATATGCCCGGCTTCACGATCACCGAGCCGCGCATGCCCAAGTGTGGCATTCGCGGGACTGCCACCGGCCGGCTGGCCTTCAAGGACATGTATGTGCCCAAGGAGAACATCCTGGGCAAGCCCGGGCGCGGACTACAGACGGCGCTATCGGTGCTGAACTACGGCCGGACGACTTTCGGCGCTACGTGTACCGGCGCGGCCAAGTTCTGTGTTGAGCACGCCGTGAAGCACGCGAACAGTCGCGTGCAGTTTCAAGAGACGCTGGGGTCGTTCGAGATGATCAAAGAGAAGCTGGCGCACATGGGAGCCGGGGCGTATGCCATGGAGGCAGCCACCTATCAGACGGCCGCCCTGATGGACGCCGGGCAAGAGGACATCAAGCTCGAGACGGCCATCTTGAAGGTCTTTGCTACCGACGTCCTGTGGCGAATCATCAACGACACGATCCAGATCTACGGTGGCAAGGCCTACTTCAACGACGAACCCTTTGAGCGGATGATGCGCGACGCCCGCATCAATACGATCGGCGAAGGGGCCAACGAAGTGCTGCGGGTGTTGATTGCCAACGTCGGCCTGGGAACGGTCGGCGAAAGCCTGGAGAAGATCCTGGCGGCGGCCAAGATGCCGATCTATCACTTCGGCAAGCTGCGGCGGTTCGCCACCGCGCGGCTGGGTCGGATGCTGCGCTCGCCGGAACCCCCGGTGCAGAACGACGAGATTGTCGACGCGGCGTCGCGGTTGGGCAAAGCGGTGGGGCGGTTCGGTTCCGAGATCGAGCGCCTGCTGCGGATCCATCAGAAGGGGATTCTGGACCGGCAGTACCTGCAAAGCCGCGTGGCCGACGCGGCCATCGAGCTGTACGTCTCGGGCTGCGTGCTCCAGCGTCTGGACCGGATGCTCTCGAACAAGAAGCTCGATCCCACCCGGCGCCAGTACGAGTTGCAGATGGGGCAGTACTATCTGACTACGGCCGACCGCCGGATTCACAAGGCGATGTCGGATCTGTGGGAAAACGACGACCCCGATACGACGGCCACCGCGAACCTGATGCTGGGGAAGAAGCCAGGGTAACGGGAGCTTCGGGTGAGAACCTCTGTAGGGAACGCCCTCGGTGGCGTTCCCTACAGGATTTGGTCGACGCCGGGAATGGCGCTACTTCCCCTTGCCGATCAACTTTTTCAATTGCGGCCAGGTACGCGTGTTGGCCACGTCCTCTTTCGTCAGCCCCGCGCGGCGGGCTTGCAACACACCATAGCGCATCGCGGCCAGCCCTTCGGTGCTGTGGGCGTCGGTGGAGATGACGATCAGCACGTCGGCGTTCTTCGCGCTGGCGCAGGCCACGTCGTCCAGGTCCAGGCGATGTGGGTGCGAGTTCAGCTCCAGACACTTGCCGTACTTCTTGGCCGCTTCAATCACAGCGTCCAGGTCGATCTCGTACGGGGGGCGGCTGTTGATCAGCCGTCCGGTCGGATGCGAAATGGCCGACACCGACGGATGGGCGATCGCCTCGAGCAGCCGCTTCATGATCTGCTCCATCGGCTGCTGCTGCCCGTAGTGGATGCTGGCCATGATCCAATCGCTTTGGGCCAGCACTTCGTCTTCGATGTCCAGGCCTCCCTTCTCCAGGATGTCGACCTCGCAGCCCTTCAGAACGGTAAAGCCCTTGAGCTTGGAGTTGAGCGTGTCGATTTGTTCCCACTGCTTGAGCAGCCGTTTGCCGTCGAGGCCGTTGGCCATGCTGACCCGCTTGGAGTGATCCGTGATGGCGATGTACTTCAGGCCGCGGGCCTGGGCCGCCTTGACCATCTCCTCGAGCGTCGCGGTGCCGTCGGTTTCCGTGGTGTGCATGTGCAGGTCGCCGCGCAGATCGCCTAGTTCGATCAGCTTGGGCAGGCCACCCTCTTCAATCCACTCGAACTCCCGCCGGGCTTCGCGCAGCTCCGGCGGGATCCAGGGAAGCTCCACCGACTCGTAGATCTCTTCTTCGGTCGTTCCCCCCACGAACTCGTCGCCGCGGAAGACCCCGTACTCGTTGATCTTCAAGCCTTTGTCCTTGGCCCGGCCGCGGAGGATCACGTTGTGTTCCTTCGACCCCGTGAAGTACTGCAGCGCTGCACCGAAGGACTCGGCCGGCACCACGCGAAGATCGACCTGCAGGCCCGTCGCCAGGCGAATCGACATCTTGGTCCCGCCCCGGGCGAGCACGTCGGCGGCCGGGTCGAACGTGCCGAAGCGATCCATCACGGCCTCGGGTTCGCTGGACGTAACCAGAATGTCGAGATCGCCGATGGTCTCCTTTCCGCGGCGATAGCTGCCGGCCAGTTCAATCTTGTCGAGGCCGGGCACGTCTTTCAGGTGCTCGCGCAGCGCCTGGGCGTAGCGGTCGGCGTCGGCCCATTGCATCCGCCGGCCGGAGTGTTCGGCGTGCTCCAGTCCTTTCATGATGGTGGCCTCGGTCTTTTCGCCGAAGCCTTTCATCGCCCGCACTCGGTGTTCGTTGCAGGCTACCCGTAGTTCTTCGAGGCTCTTGATTCCCAGTTCGCGATGCAAGGCGGCGGCTTTTTTGGGGCCAAGGCCGGGAATTCGCAGCAAAGCCAGCACGCTGGCCGGCACCTGCGCCTGCAACTCGACCAACTGCGGCAGGCTGCCGGTTGCGAGCAGCACCACGATCTTGGCCGACAGATCCGCGCCGATGCCGTCGATCTCGGTCAGCTTGCGCGCAGGATCGGCCGCGATCGCCGAAAGTTGCTCGGGGTATTCGTGAATGGTCCGCGCCGCATTGCGATAGGCGCGGATCCGAAAAGGGTTGGCCCCTTGGAAGTCGAGGATGTCGGCGATCTGATCGAAGACCGCGGCGATCTGGACGTTGGTCATGAGTTCGTGCTCCGTTGACCAGCAGTTTATGCGGGAGGCGGGGAGGGAGGGAGGGGGGAAGAGGGGGAGACGGGATTGAGGAGCGAGGATCGAGGATTGAGGGAGGATGCTGAGAGAGATGGAACACGCACTCGCCCCTCGATCCTCAATCCTCGCCCCTCGATCCTCAATCCTCGATCCTCGATCCTCGATCCTCGATCCTTCCCCCTCTCCCCCTAGCCACTCTTACCTCGTCTCTCAATAATGTCCCCATGATCCTGCTGAACGTCGCCGAAGTCACCAAGCAATATGGGCCCAAGCCGCTCCTCGAAGGCATTACGTTCGAGGTCCGCCCGGGCGAACGGATCGGACTGATCGGTCCCAACGGCGCCGGCAAGAGCACGCTGCTGAAGATCCTGGCTCGCCGAGAAGAACTCGACTCGGGCAAGGTGGAACTGCACAGTTCGGCCCGCATGTCGTACCTGGAGCAGCAGCCGGAATTTCCTCCGGGTCGCACGCTGTGGGATGAGGCCCTGGCAGCGCTCGCGCCGCTGTTGACGCTGGCGCACGAAGCGGAAGAAGTGGCCCGCGAACTGGCCAGCGAGACCGACCCGCTGGAACACAAGCGGCTCACGGCGCTGTACGACCGGCTGCAGACCGAGATCCACACGCGCGACGCCTATCAGATCGATCATAAAATCGAGCGGGTCTTGGGCGGGCTGGGCTTTTCACGAGAGAGCTTTCAGCAAGAGGCCCGCACCTTGAGCGGCGGTCAGCAGAACCGCTTGATGCTGGCCAAGCTGCTGCTGGAAGGGGCCGAGCTGATGCTGCTCGATGAGCCCTCGAACCATCTCGACATCGAGGCCTCGGAGTGGCTCGAAAAGTACCTGGCCGAGAGCGAGCAAGCCATTGTGCTCGTGAGCCACGACCGCTACTTCCTCGACAAGGTGACCAACCGCACCCTCGAGCTGTTTCACGGCACAGTCGACTCCTATCCCGGCAACTTTTCGGCCTACTGGAAGCAGAAGGCCGAGCGGCTCGAGGTGCAGCGTCGCACCTTCGAGAAGCAGCAGGAGTTCATCGCCAAGACCGAAGACTTCATCCGCAAGAATTTTTACGGCCAAAAGGCGGCGCAGGCCCACGACCGCGAGAAGAAGCTGGCCCGCGTGGAGCGGATCGAGGCTCCGCGCGAGATTGTGGCCCCGCCGATGAGCTTTCCCGCGGCCAGTCGCACGGGCGATCTGGTGCTGCGCGTTGAGCGGCTCGCGAAAGCCTACGCCCGGCCGCTGTTCACGGACCTGAGCTTCGAGATCATTCGCGGCCAGCGGTGGGGGATCTTGGGCCCCAACGGCACCGGCAAGACGACGCTCCTTAAGTCGATCGTCGGGCAAGTCAAGCCGGACGAAGGACGGGTGAATCTGGGGGCTGGCGTTTCGGTGGTCTACTACGATCAGCTTCTGTCGGGGCTGGATTCCGACACGCCGGTGCTGGAAGCAGTCCGTCCGCCGACGGGGGACTATGTCGAGCAGCAGCGCCGCGACGTGCTGGCCCGTTTTGGTCTGCGCGGCGACATCGTGCGGCAGAACGTGGGCAGTCTGTCGGGCGGAGAGCGGAGCCGCGCGGCCCTGGCTCGCCTTTCCGCCAGCGCCGGCAACTTCATGGTGCTGGATGAACCGACGAACCATCTGGACCTGTGGGCCTGCGACGCGTTGGAGCGAGCCCTCACGTCGTTTGATGGCACGGTGCTGCTGGTGAGCCACGACCGCTACTTTTTGAATCGCGTGGTTGATCATCTGCTGGTCGTCGAGCCCGGCCGTTTCCGGGTGATCGAGGGGAACTACGACACCTACCAGTACCAGCTTCGCGAGCGCGAGACCGAAGCACAGTTGGCTGCTGCGCGAGCCCGCGACAATGCGGCCGGCGGAGGGGGCAAGGCTGCGAAGACCGACAAGCCAAAATCGAAGCGAAAGTTCCCCTATCGCAAGGTGCAGGATCTGGAGCAGGAGATCTTCGAAATGGAAGGCCGGGTCGAGGAGCTGCAAGCGGCGCTGCTGCTGCCCGAAGTGCTGCGCGACGGTCGGCGAGCGAAGGAGACGCAGGCGGAGATCGTCGATCTGCAAGCCAGGCTCAAGCAGCTCTATGAGCACTGGGAAGAAGCCAACGAGTTGAACTGAACGCCGACGGGCAGGCAGGGTGCGGCGTCTCCATTCTGGGTGGAAGGACGTCGTCGTGCATCCATTCCAAGAAGATGCGTACCCTGAACGACCCCCACGAGCTCGCCTCGTGGGTGAAGGAGGTTGAAAGGCTAGATCGGACGATTCCCGTACGTTCCTGCCCTTGGTGCGACCGCTGCGACCAAAGGCCGCAGCGGTCGCACCAAGCGCACAGCCCGGGTGTGGGTGCAATGCCTTCTAGCCTTTCAACCTGATTCACCTGCCAGACGAGCTGGCAGACTGCCTTTGAGGCTTCGCCCGCTTGAGCTTCTCCCGGCTCCTTCGTAGGCTAGGACGTTCTGTTTCGTGCCCCACCGCTTGCATTCTCCATCCCTATCAAAAAGCCCTTGGCGGTAGCCAAGGAGCGACTGGAAAAGCCCTCCCATGCCCCAACCTTCTTCGACGGCCCCCGTTCGCATTGGCATCATCGGCGCCGGCCAGGTGAGCGACTATCACCACGTGCCGGCCATCCGCCTGGATCCGCGGGCCAAGCTCACCGCCGTGTGCGACGCCGACCCGGCGCTGGTCGAGCGCCGCAAGAAGGACTGGGGCATCGATCGGGTCAGCACCAATTTTGAAGAGGTCTGCGCGGATCCGAATGTCGACGCGGTCATCATTGCCACGCCGAACTTCACGCATCAGGCGATCTCCAATGCGGCTGCCAAGCATGGCAAGCATGTGATGTGCGAGAAGCCGCTGGCCCTGAGCGCCGGCGAAGTGGCCGACATGTACCATCACGCCCGGGATGCCGGGGTGGTGCACATGACCGCATTTACCTATCGCTTTGCCCCGTCGATGCGCTACCTGCGGCACCTGCTCAAGAGCGGGTCGCTGGGCGAGCCGCGGCACTTCCGTTCGCAGCGGTTTCTCGACTGGCCTGAGACGAGCTGGGGCTGGCGGCAGTACAAGGACAAGGCCGGGGCCGGCGACCTGTTCGACATGACGATTCATCGCATCGACTTCGCCATCGATCTGCTGGGCCCGATCAAGACGATCTGCGGCGCGGTCGCCCGCTTCTGCCCCCGCGACAAGACTCCGGATGGCAAGACCTGCCCACCGTCGAATGTGGATGACTGGTCGAGCATCATCGGCGAGTTCGCCAATGGCGCGACCGGCGTGTGGGAAGGGACGACGTTGGCCAAGGGCTACAACCGCGACGGGTTTGGCCACGAATGGGCCGAGGTGAACTGCAGCGAGGGCTCGGCCGTGTATCGGTTGCACGAGCCGAACACCATCTTGCTGGGCAAGACCGGATCGGATCTGGCCCCGGTCGATGTGCCCAAGGAATTCTTGAAGCCGGCCGACAGCCCGCGGAATCCGTCCGAAGGGAAGCCGGCGACGGTCTTCCGCTACGACCTGGTGTGGGAGTTTGTCTCGGCGATTTTGGATCGTCGTCAGGCGGTGCCGAGCTACTACGATGGTTTGTGTGCGCAGGCTGTCGCCGATGCCGTGCTGGCCTCGCATGCCCAGCGGGTGTGGATCGACACCCCGCTGCCGCCGAAGTAGTCCATCTTCATGGCCCCCGAACTCCGCCATCCCCTATGACTCCGTCGAGTAGCTCTCGTTGAAAGTCGCCTGATGAAGTTTGCCCTGTTGGGGGCCGATCCCGAAAGCATAGGCCTGGCACGAACCGTTCAGGCTCATGGCGAGCATCAACTGGTCTGGTTCTGCTCTCCTCAGGAAGCCTGGTCCGAGCTTGCGCCGATCACGGGCCATCTGCGTCCTGCGACCACTTGGGAAGGGCTGTTGGGCGGGACGATTGCCGACGCCGTGATTGTGGGGCGAAGTGTTCCGGCCGAGCATGCCGAACAGCTTATTCGGCTGGTTCAGGCGGGCCTTCCCGTGCTGGCATCCTTGCCTGTCGGCGCGCCGCTGCTTAGCTATTTCGAGATCGACTCGCTGCGGGGCGAACCGCCGCTGACGGTGGTGCCGGCCCTGTCCGGCCGCTGGCATCCTGCAATGCAGCGACTGGCTGAACTGGCCCGGCATGCCGAGGGGCCGGCGATCGGGCCCATCGAGCAACTGGTCTTCGAGCGTTTCCTGCCGCAGCGAACGCGCGAGAGCGTGCTGCGTCAGTTTGCCTCGGATGTTGACATGGCCCAGTTGTTGACGGGCGACTTGACCCATCTGGGGGCGATGGCGCCTGGCGCGACCGGGAACGAAGATAAACCGCAGTTCAACAATCTGGGGGTACAGTCGTACGGACCACGCGGGGTAATGCTGCGCTGGTCGGTGGGGCCCATCGAGACGCGGGCCGGCGCACGGATCTCGCTGCTGGCTGTCGATGGCAAGGCCGTGCTCGACGCCCCGGTGACCGGCACTTGGCGACTCGAGATCCGCCCTCGCGACCCCCGAACCGGCGAACCGCGCGAGACGCCGATTGTCGAAGAGTTCGCGCCGTGGGATTCCAGCGCGTGGCTGCTGGCCCGCTTCGTGGAGCAGGTCGATCGATCGCCGCAAGCTACGACATCGCCAAGCTGGACCGATGCCACTCGGGCGGCCGAGTTGGCCGAAGCGATCGACCGCAGCCTGGCCCGGAAACGGACGATTGAAGTTCGCATCGAACGCGAATCCGAGTCCAGCGCCTTCAAAGGTACAATGTCGGCGGTGGGTTGCAGCCTGCTGCTGTTGTACCTGCCGGTGTTTGTGGTCGGGGTGATTCTAGGGAACAAGCCGTTCGGTTTTGTGTGGGCCGGGCAACTGGCCATCTACGGCTTTGTGATGGTGCTGGTGATCTTTCTGCTGATGCAGTTGCTGGGCGCGATTGTGCCTCGCAGCGAAAAGAAGAACAGCGGCGAGGACTGATCGTTAGCCTGCGGGTTGTGGAGTTCGAAACGGCTCCTTGGCTTCGTACTTCTTGATCCGCTCACCAATCGCCCGCTTTTGATCGGCGTCGCTGGCGAGTTCCTCGGCTTTGCTGGCCCATTTCACGGCTTCAGGAAACTCGCCTAACTCGGCGTGGGCAGCAGCCAGGGCATCCAGGCTGGCCGGATCCTTTTGGTCCGTCAAGTCGCAGGCCTCCTGGGCAAGGTCGCGAGCCCAAGCCCCGGAGCGGAAGTCGGCGAAAGAAGAGGTGGCCAGCATAAAGGCCAACTGCGCTCGGCTCTTGGCGTCCTTGGGGTCCTCTTCTACTTTGTTGGCCAGGGCCAGTGCATCGCGGTCGTTCTTGGCCTCGGCCTTCTGCTGGTTGGCCTCGTAGGCGTCGGCTCGTACGTCCAAGGCCTGGGCCTGGTGGAATCCGTTTTGGATCGCCTGGGTGTAGTTGCTGGCCGCTTCGGCGTACTTCTTCTGAACGTGATAAACGATCGCGCGGCCAAAGTAGGCCTCGGCGAATGTCTTGTCGAGCGCCACTGCCTGGTCGAAATCCTTCAGGGCCGACTCCGGCGAGTCGTTGCGCCGGTGGGCATCTCCCCGCAGGTAGTAGCCCATCACGTTCTTGGGGTCCTTGACCAGCAGACGATCGAAGTCGTCAATCGCCTTGCCGTACTTGTCATCGAATAAGAAGGCCTTGGCCCGATTCATGATGTCGGTGACGTGCGGGTTTTCGTCATTCTTGATCGCGAAGGAAAGGTCGTAGATGGCCTTTTCGTACTTCTCCAGCAGCAGATAAACGAGGCCGCGCCGGCTCCAACCGCGGGCGTCTTTGTCGTTCAATTCGATGGCCTTGTCGAAGTCGGGAAGGGATTCCTCGAACTTGTTCTGCTCGAGTTTGGCGGTCCCTTTCAGCAGCCAGGCATTGAAGCTTTTGTCGTTCAGCTTGATCGCTTCGCTCGCGTCAGCTTCGGCCGCGACAGGATCGCTCTTGAGTCGGTCTTCGCCGCGCCCCAGATAGGCCATGGCCAGTTCGGGGCTTTTGCCGAGCTTGGGATCGACCGCGATGGCCGCTTTGAAGTCGCGGATAGCGCCGTCGTAGTTCTTCTCGCGGGCCAAGACGGTCCCGCGGCCGACCAGGGCCTGGGGGTTCTTTGCGTCGATCCGCAGTACCGTCTCAAAGTCCAGCAGCGCTTTGGCACGGTCTTTTTCAAGGAGCGACTCACCGCGCGCCAGATGGGCTTCGGCAAACTGGGGACGCGTCTCGAAGTCCTCGACTTTGGCGGTGTCGAGTTCAACGGCCTTCTGAAAGTCGGTGACTGCCTGATCGTATTGGCCCAGCCGCAGGTGGCAGAGTCCGCGATTGAAGTAGACCGCGAAATCATCGGGGAACATGGCCAACGAAGCGGAGTAGTGCTTAATGGCTTCGGCGAACTTTTCGTCGCGGCGCAGGTCGTCTCCCAACGCTTTGTCGGTCTTTTCCTCGGGCTCGCCCTTCTTGATCTCGGCCTTTTTCTCGTCGTCACCCTTCTTCTTCACGATCTTGGGCTCAGGATCTCCGCCCGACATGGCGTAGTAACCGCCGCCGCCCAAGAGCACCAGCCCGACCAGGCCGGCCGCGATGAGCCCAATGGGCAAGCCGCCGCCCTGCTCCTCTTCGCCGGTCTTCGTCTCGCGCTCGGCTGGCTGCACCGTTCGCCGAACGCTACTGGTCCCCGTGGCTGCTTCGCGCAGGGCATGCACCATGGCGGTGGTGGTGGGGAAACGATCCGAGGGGTTCTGCGCGGTAGCCCGCCGGACGACCACCTGCTCGGGTTGCGGCAGCTTGGTCAGATTCAGGTTCCCCTGTTGGACCGCGGTCAGCACTTCCATCCAGGTTTCGCTGTCATAGGGGAGCGCGCCAGTTTTGAGCTCCAGGTAGCTGAGGGCCAGCGAGTACTGGTCGGTGGTGCTGCTCGGCTTGCCTTCTTTGATGCACTCTGGCGCGGCGTAGGCGATCGTGCCCGCGGCGGCACTGGAATTCTGCACATCGCCCATCACGCGAGCCAGGCCGAAGTCGCAGACCTGAGCCGCGCCGCTGACGATCAGAATGTTGTGCGGCTTGATGTCGCAATGCTGCACGGACATGGGTTCGGAACCCATGAAGCTGTGCGTGGGACTGTTCAGATAATCAATCGCGCGGGCTGAGTCCTCCATGTAGCCCAGCAGTTCGTCGGTGGGAATGCCGGCCAGCCCTTGCCGCTGGCACTCCTGCAGGCGGTCGAACAGGCTTTGGTCGGCCAGCCCCATGGCGATGACCAGTTCGGTCGGGCGCATGCGCGGCACGTCGGTCATGGCGTCCAACGGAGCGATCATCGTGTCCTGGATGGTCGGCTCGGGGGTCGGCGCGCTTTCGCGCAGGCTTTCCTCGGGATCGGGAAGGACATTCCCCTCCTCGTCGCGCAGCCAGAATGCGGTAACCTGAATCAGATTCGGATGCCGCAGCCGCTTGACCACTTGAAGGGCGCGAAGCTCCTTCTGGCCGGGCTTGCCGCTCAGGTTGATGATTTTTAGCGCGACTTCAAATCCGCCGGGGGCCAATGCCTTCCAGACCTCGCCGAAACCGCCTCGGCCAAGGAACTTCATCAGCTTGTAGCCGGGGATCGGCGTGTCGCCCTCTTTATAATTGCGTGCCATAACCCGATTCTAAACAGCTTGCGGCCGAAGCGGAAGCAAGTTAGAGGGTTCACGACGGCAGCAGGGGAGCTTGCCTGCCGTTACGCGGGGCATTCCGGGTGCGACCGACCGGATGTTGCCCGCGCAGATTCCCCAATAGGCACGAGCGAAATGATTGGTAGGGGAGCGTGCCTTACGCTGACTGCCGACGGACGCGTGCCAGTTGGCGGTCGACCGCCGCCACGACTCGATCGACCTTGATGAGATCCAGGCACTTGGGCACGGCATGTCCTAGTGGGCAGCTCGCCCCCGCGTAGCAGGGGGAGCATTCCAGCTTCTCGCGAAGGACGATCGCATCGCTGGCATAGGGGCCGGTGCGCAGCGGATTGGCCGGTCCGAAGATGGCCACGATCGGCGTGCCGACGGCTGCCGCAATGTGCATCGGGCCCGTATCGCCGGTTACGACAACGGCCGAACGACGGAACAGCTCGGCGGCACCCAGCAGGCCGAAACTGCCGTCCGCCCGCCAGAGCTCGCAGCCGGAGTGCTCCTCGATCTGGTCGCAGAGTTCGCGGGTGGAAGGTCCGCCCGAGAGGACCACCTTCAATCCCGCCCGGCTGGTCAGCCGGTAGGCAAGCTCGGCAAAACGCTCCGCAGGCCAACGATTGGCGTCTTTGCGGCAATGCGGATTCAGGATGGCCAGGCGATGCTGGCGAGGGTCGAAATCGTGCTGAGCCAGCCAGCCTTTGACCGCCAGTTTGTCGTCGACGGACGGGTGGAGCGGAAAGAGAGTGCTCGGCGCATGGGACGCTTCGAGCCCGGGTGCGCCGTCGACGACGCCTGAGGGATCGACATAGGCCCTGGCCATCGGTCGCTGTGGAGCCGCTCCCGCATGGGTCGCCAGATCCAGGTAGCGCTCGACCGCATGCCGTTCCATCGTCGCCAGCGGCACTCGTTGGCTATAGAACCAATGAGCGCGCTCGCGCGTGGGGAAGAAACCGAGCCGCTGGCGGGCGCCACTCAAGCGGGTAATCAGACCACTGCGGAGCAGTCCCTGAAAATCGATGGCCAGGTCCCAAGGGGTGGCGCGCAGGCGACGAATCATATCGGCAAAAGACCGCATGCCCGATCGATTCCAGACGATCAACTGATCGAGCCAAGGCTGCCGCAGCAGCACCTCGGAATGGGCCTTCTCGACGACCCATCCGATATGGGCCTGGGGGTGTGCCTGGCGGAGGGCTTGGACGGCCGGGAGGGTGTGGATTACATCCCCCATCGAACTGGTCTTTACGATCAGGATGTTCATGCCGCCGCCTCGTGACAAAGTAAGGTCCCCAGCGTGGGGTACGGTACTGACCCGTCTCTCAAATCCCAATAGCGATTAGCACTGCTTTCGGGGGGCATCGGCCCGCTTTGTCCCCAGCGTGTGCTATAGTCGAGTGTCTCAAATGGGTGCGAGCTATCGCTTGGATTTCTTGGTGTAACCCCTGGCAGGGAAGCATCTTATAAATGACAAGCCGGGCTCGCCAGGCTCCTGTTTTGTCGGGGCAAATTTGGGTGTCGTTCGATTGACAGCCCGGCGCTCACGGGAGATACTCTCTAGGCTGCCTAGAGTATCCATCCTCCGCGATGCGGGTTTGGGATAGAGCGATGCTGCTGGGTCGATGTGCGCGTCGCACTGGGTAGTCGACACGCACATCGACGGCGAGCTGATCGATTGGTGTGGACGGATCCCTCAGCCAAAATTGGCTGAACGCGCTATGACGGAGATAGTCGTGGGTTAGCGCTTTAGGGATACGGAAGTCGAGACCATGCCATATTATCTACTGACGGGGGCGACCGGCCTGCTGGGCCGTTACCTACTCCGCGACCTGCTCTTGGCGGGCCAACCGCTTGCTGTGGTCGTTCGCAGCAGTCGTTTTGCGCCGGCCGAGCATCGCGTCGACGCCGTCATGCGGCACTGGGAAGCCGAGCTGAATCGCGCCCTCCCCCGCCCCATCGTCCTGGAAGGGGACATCGCCGAACCCCTGCTGGGCTTTGATGCTGCGACGCTCGCCTGGGTCCGCTCCCACTGCTCAAGCGTCATCCACAACGCCGCCAGCCTGACCTTTCAGCGAACCGAGGACAACGAGCCGTATCGGTCGAACGTCGGGGGGACGCAAAACATGCTGGATGTCTGCCGCGAGGCAGGGATCCGCTCGTATCACCATGTCTCAACGGCTTACGTCTGCGGGCAGCGGACCGGCACCGTGTACGGGCACGAACTGGACGTCGGCCAGACGCTGGGCAATGACTACGAGAAGAGCAAAGTCGCGGCGGAGCAACGAGTTCGCGAGGCCGACTTCCTCGATCGCCCGACAATCCTGCGTCCCTCGATCATCGTCGGCGACAACGAGACGGGCTACACGACCACCTATCACGGCTTTTATACCCCGCTGCAGTTGGCCTACACGCTGGCCAAGAGCTCCCCTGCGAAGGCGGACCAGGTCGACTTTTTGGCGGGTCTGCAGTTGGCCGGGCACGAGGGAAAGAACTTTGTGCCGGTGAACTGGGTCTCGGCCGTGATGACGCACCTCATCACGCACGCCGAGTGCCATGGCCAGACCTACCACGTGACCCACCCGCAACCGGTCAGCGTGGGGCAGATGCATCAGGCCATCAGCGTTCGTCTTGAGCGGCGCATCACCCGCAAAGCGGCCGAAGAATCGCTGCCGGCGTCGCCCGAGTACGAGCGGGAATACCGCAAGCAGATGGGGATCTATCAGGCGTACTGGCGGGACGACCCGCAGTTCGACGCTCGAAACACACATGCGGCGGCGCCGCACTTGCCCTGCCCGTCTCTGGACCAGGCGACGCTCGAGAAGCTGATTGATTTCGCGATCGACGCGAACTTCGGCTGGCCTCGACCGCCGGCGCAAGGTCCCGATTTCGACGTGCGGCACACTTTGGAACCTCTCTTGAAAGCCGGCTCTCCCGGCACGGATGGCGTGGGCGGATCGGAATCCGAACTGGACCACTCCCTTGGACTTGCAGTCAATGGATCGGGGGGCGGCCAATGGCGGCTCTTCGTTCACGACGGCGCGCTCCGCGGGGCTGAGTTAGGAATCAGCGATCGACCTAGCGCCGTGTATTACCTCAACTCGCAGACCTACCGCGAGCTGTTCGAGCGGCAATTCACCGTGGAGCAGGCCGTTGGCGCCGGCCGCCTGGTGATTGAGGCCAACAATGGCCGCTCGGATCGCGAATTGGTGGAGATCTTCGAGCAACTGGTGGCTCGTCCCGCGGCAAATCGCGCGGCGGGCACAAACGGGAAGGTCGCCTGCTCCTAACTCGGGCCAGCGACATCCCCTCCCATCGGCACTTTGATGACACCTATGACGAACCCTAGCTTTTTGAAAGCGCCCCTGGCCATTGTCGGAATGGCTTGTCGCCTGCCCGGGGCCGACAATCTGGACGAATACCTGGACCTGCTTCGCTCGGGCCGCAGCGGCATCAGCGAGCTGCCCGAGGATCGCCTGAAGCGCGAGTTCTATTACTCGCCGGACAAGGGCGTGCAGGGCAAGTCGTACTCGAAGCTGGGGGGCCTGATCGCCGATCGCCCGATCGACACCCAGGTCTGCCCGATCTCGGACGAACTGCGCAAGAACGCCGATGTGGCCCACCTGGTGCTGTGCGAAGTCGCCGCCCAGGCTTGCCGGCATGCGGGCTACGACCCGCTCCATTTGCCTCACCGAAACACCGGCGTTTTTGTGGGGCACTCCGGGGGGAGCAACAACCCTGGCTCGATGACCTATGCCACGCTGGCGGCCGAAATGGCCGATTACCTGAATCAAAGCGAAGCCTACCAGCAACTGCCTGCCGAGATGCGCGGGCCAGTCATCCAAGAGACCGTGGCACAGGTCCGCCGGGAACAGCCGCACCGCAATGCCGCGGGCGGCCCCGATGTCGAGCCGAGCGCCGCGGCCAGTCTGATCCAGCGGGCCTTCGGCCTGACTGGCCCCTACATGGTGCTGGATGCCGCCTGTGCCTCGAGCCTGACCGCGCTGGCCTTGGGCGCCCAGGCCGTGCAGCAGGGGCGCGTCGACATGGCGCTGGTGGCCGGCGCTTCGTACAACAAGACCGACAACCTGATTCTGTTCTCGCACGCACGCTCGTGCAGCGCCACCGGTTCCCGTCCGTTTGATGCCGGCGCTGACGGCTTGATCAGCTCCGAAGGCTACGTCGTGCTGGTCATCAAGACACTGGAGAAAGCCCTGGCCGACAAAGACACCGTGCATGCGGTGATCCGCGGCATCGGTCTTTCTTCCGATGGTCGCGGCCGGAGCCTGTGGGCACCGCGCAAGGAAGGCCAGATCGAAGCCGTCCGTCGGGCCTATGGGCCCGATGTGGACAGCGCCAAGGTGCAGTACATCGAGGCTCACGCCACCAGCACGCAGGTCGGGGACGCCACCGAGGTCGAGGCCCTGTCCGAGTTCTTTGGCAAAGCCCTCCCCAAGGGACAGCGGATTCCGATCGGCAGCGTCAAGGCCAACATCGGCCACACCCTGGAGACGGCCGGCATCGCCAGCCTCTTGAAGACGGTGCTGGCCATGCGGGCGGGCGTGATTCCGCCGGCCATCAACTTGAAGGATCCCAACCCGGCCATCGATTGGCCCAATATTCCGTTCTTCGTCCCCAAGACCGAACAGGTCTGGGCGCCGCCGGCGGATGGCAGCCCGCGCCGCGCTGCGGTGAATGCCTTTGGCATCGGCGGCTTGAACGTGCATGTGGTGGTGGATGAATACCGCCCGGCCAAGCTCAGCCTGCCGGCCGTGGCCAAGGCCCCCGCGCCGCCGCAGGAGTCGATCGCCATCGTCGGCATGGGAACGCTGTTCCCCGGCGCGCTCACGGCCCAGGCCTTCTGGGATCTGCTGGTTTCGGGGCGCGATCCCAAGTGCGACGCGCCTGCCGACCGCGTCCGTGGTGATTTGAACTTCTCGCGCGAGATCGGCCCCTGGAAGACGCCCAACCTGCGGGGCGGGTACATCACCGATTTCGTCTACGACTGGCGCAAGCACAAGATCCCGCCCAAGCAGCTTGAAGCGGCCAATCCGCTGCAGTTCATGTTGCTGGATGCCGCCGATCAGGCGCTGCGCGATGCGGGCTACGACAAGAAGGCGTTCGATCGCCTGCGGACCTCTGTCGTGGTGGGCACCTTTTTCGGCGGTGACTTCACCGAGTCGCTGCAGATGGGCCTCCGCCTGCCGGAGTTCGAGAAGACGCTGCGGCAGGTGCTGGCCAACCATGGGGTCACGGGACCGCGGGCCGAACAGATTCGCGAACAGCTCCACAAGCTGATCCTCAAAGCGCGTCCGGCCATGCTGGACGAGACGGGGAGCTTCACCGCCAGCACGCTGGCCTCGCGGGTCTCGAAGACGCTTGACCTGATGGGTGGAGCGATCGCCTTGGACGCCGGCGAGACTTCGGGTTCGGCCGCGCTGGCCGTGGCCGTCGACATGCTCCTGACGGGGGCGTCGAATCTGGTGCTATGTGCGGCGGCCCAGCGCTCGATGGGGCTGACCCAGCTGGAAGACATGTCCCTCAAGGGGCACCTGAGCGCCGGCGAGCCAAGCCCAGCTCTGGATGCCTCCGCGCGCGGCTGCGTGCCGGGCGAAGGGGTCGGCATGGTGGTCCTCAAGCGACTCTCGGATGCCCAGCGCGACGGCGATCGCATTCGCGCGGTCATTCGCGGGATCGCCGCCAGCTCGTCTCCCTACGATCCCGGCCAGGGACTTCGGCTGGCGGTGGAGCGGGCGTTGACTTCGGCTGCGATACGGCCAGAAGAAGTCTCGATCGTGGAACTCGGCGGGCGCGGTATTCCCGCCCTCGATGCCGGTGAAGCCAAGGCACTGTCGGACGCCTATGCCGGACCGCGGAAGAGCCCGCTGCTGCTGGGTTCGGTGGTCGCTCAAATCGGCTACACCTTCGCCGCGCACGGCATGGCTTCGCTGGCCAAAGCCACGCTGTCGCTCGAGCACGGCGAGCTGCCGGCTACGTTTGGCTACACGGGCGCTTCGCCAGCGTTGACCTCGCAAAGCAATCTGCGAACGATGCCCAAGCAGGCCGCGATTCCGCCCTCCAGTCAGCCAGGGCATTTCATTGCCGGGATCGATGATCTCTCACCGAAGGGACTCAGCTACCACATTCTGCTGGAGCGGGGCGTGCCTGCGCCGCGCGTCGCAAAGCCGGTTCTGGCAGCACCTGCCAGCCAGCCGATTCAGAGCAGCCAGCCTGTGAAAAAGGCCGCGGCTGTCGCGCCCATCACGGTAGCCCGTTCCAAGATCTATCGTCTGGGGGCCGCCAGCCGTGCCGAGCTGGCACGCAAGCTGACCAAGGCTGCCGCCGGAGATCTCTCGCAACTGCACGCCGGCGATTCGCCTTTCGCGGGCGACGAGCGGGCGCGCCTGGCCATCGTGGCCGAGGACTCCTCGGCGCTCTCCAAAAAACTGCAGCTCGCCGCGCAGCAGTTCGACAAGACTGAAGCCCGGCCTGTGCTTGAAGAGCAAGGCATCTTCCAGGGCGAGACCGGATCCAAGCGGCCGCGCGTCGCCTTCCTGTTCGCCGGGCAGAGTTCGCAATACCCGGGCATGCTGCGCGAGCTGGTCGATCAGTCGTTCGCGGCGGCATCTGCCATGCACGAGGTCGACGCGGCCATGGCCCGCTTTGGCTATCCCACCTTCGCGGATCTGGCCTGGCGCGACGAGTCGGCCCTGGGCAAAGACGTGTGGCTGACGCAGGTCTCGCTGCTCTTGGCCGATACCATCTTGGCCCGCACACTGGCCTCGCGCGGCATCAAGCCCGACCTGGTGGCCGGGCAGAGCTTTGGCGAGTTCCCGGCGCTGGTCGCCAGCGGCGCGTGGACCCTGGAGCAGGCGATCCGCGTCACGCGGGCCCGCTGCGAAGCGGTGGACGCCAGTCAGTTGGCCGAGGGGACGATGCTCTCGACCACGGCCACGCCCGAGACCGCCCGCGGTCTGGCGGTCGGGCTGGACGCCTGGGTCACGAATCACAATGCCCCGGACCAGACGGTGATGGGTGGAACGCAGGCTGCGATGGTCGAGGTCGCCCGTCGTCTGGGGGCCGCCGGATACGACGCGCGGCCGTTGGCCGTGCCACGGCCCTTCCACACTCCGCTGATGGCCGACACGCAGCCGGCAATGCGGCGGGCCCTCGAGGCGGAGTGCATTCTGCCCCCGAGCACGCCGGTCCTTTCGAGTGTGACCAACCGCTATGTGGCTGATCCGGACGACATCCGCCAGAACCTGGTCGCCCAAATGGTCGAGCCGGTGCGGTGGGTCGACCTGATCGAACGTCTGGCCGACGACGGCGTGAACGTGTTTGTTGAGATCGGACCGAGTCAGGTTCTGACGCGGCTCCATCGTCGGATCCTCTCGCATCCTGAGGCTGTGATCGTGGCTAGTGACAATCCGAAACGCCGTGGCGAGGAGCAACTGTTGCGGGTCGCCGCGGTGCTGGAGTGTGCCGGAGCGTTGGAGCCGGCCGCCCGGGCCGCGCCGGTTCAGACGGTGCCGACGTTGGTTACAGCTGCCTCTCCCTCGGCGCCGGTCATTCGTCCCGTCGAGCACTTCGATGCCACGCGCGTTCGCAAGGCGAAGCTGCGCGAATCGGGCAGCGGCGCGAAGCCCTCTGTGGCAGTGGCAGCCCCTACGCCCATGGTTGCGAAGCCCGCGATTCAACCGGTGGAGCGCTACGACGCCACGAACGGCCGCAGGCAGAAGCTGCGCGAGTCGACCGCGCCGGCTGCCAAGGGCGTCTCGACCGCGCCGCAGCCGGCGGCTTCGCTTCCCAAGAACCCCGCCCCCATAGCGCCCGTGGCACAGGTCGCTGCTCCCCCCGCGCTGGAGCTCGAGTCATTCCTGGTTAACTTTGTCGTCGAACAGACTGGCTATCCGGCGGACATCGTGGAGCTCGATGCCGACCTGGAAGCGGACCTGGGGATCGACAGCATCAAGAAGGCCCAGCTCTTCGGCGAACTTCGCGAGTACTTCGAGCTGCCGACCGCGGTTGGGCAGTTGTCGCTGGATGACTTCTCCACGCTGCGGCACGTGATGAACTTTCTGCAGCAGTCCCCCACGAAGGCTCAGCCTGTTGCGACGGCAGCTCTGCCGCGTAAAGAGACGCTGCCCCTGGTCGCTGCCCCCGCTCTGGTCGTTTCGCAAACGTCCGACGGCATGGACCTGCAAGCCTTTCTGATCAACTTTGTCGTCGAGCAGACTGGCTATCCGGCCGAGATCGTGGAACTCGACGCCGATCTGGAAGCCGACCTGGGCATCGACAGCATCAAGAAGGCCCAGCTCTTCGGCGAGCTCCGCGAGTACTTCGACATGCCGGTCGCTTCCGGGCAGTTGTCGCTGGACGAGTTCCCCACGCTGCGGCATGTGATGAACTTTCTGCAGGCTTTGCCCGGCAAGGGAGACTGGCTCGAGCCCACCCCGACAGTCGTTGCAGCACCCGCGGCGGTTTCCGCGCCCGCATTCGTCGCTCCGCAGTCGGCAACGCCTGCGTCCTCGACGCACGATCTCGAAGCCTTCCTGGTGAACTTCGTCGTCGAGCAGACCGGCTATCCTGCCGACATCGTCGAACTCGACGCCGACCTTGAAGCGGATCTGGGGATCGACAGCATCAAGAAAGCCCAGCTCTTCGGCGAACTGCGCGAGGTGTTCGATCTGCCGATGGCGGCCGGCAGTCTCTCGCTCGACGACTTTCCCACGCTGCGGCATGTGATGGCCTTCCTGGGCGGGGCCAGCCGTCCCGCAACTGCTTCCTCGGTGGCAGCGACGCCCTCGGTCGCGACGCCGGCCGCGCCCGCAGCCACGAAGACCTCGACCAATGACCTCGAAGCCTTCCTGGTGAACTTCGTCGTCGAGCAGACCGGCTATCCTGCCGACATTGTCGAGCTCGACGCCGAGCTCGAAGCCGACCTGGGTATCGACAGCATCAAGAAGGCCCAGCTCTTCGGCGAACTGCGCGAGGTCTTCGATCTGCCGATGGCGGCCGGCAGTCTCTCGCTCGACGACTTCCCTACGCTGCGGCATGTCCGCGACTTCCTGGGTGGGCTGAACGCCAAGAGCACGCCGGACGGTGCGCCCGCAGCCGATGCGCCCGCGCCCGTATCGGTCGCTTCGGTTCCCTCAGCGACGGCTGTTTCGGCGACGGAACTCGAGGCCTTCCTCGTCAATTTCGTGGTCGAACAGACCGGTTATCCAGCCGACATCGTGGAGCTCGACGCCGACCTGGAAGCCGATCTCGGCATCGACAGCATCAAGAAGGCACAGCTCTTCGGCGAACTCCGCGAAGTCTTCGACCTTCAATCGGCGAACGGGCAGCTCTCGCTCGACGACTTCCCCACGCTGCGGCATGTGCTCGACTTCCTGGTTCAATCCACGTCGTCGCCGGCGGCCCATTCCGCGGAGCAGGCCGTCGCGGCGTCCTCACCTGCAAGTGCCGGCCCTTTCGACCGCGCGGCTGAAGGGCCGCTGGCGGACATGTTGCTGCGGCTCGCCGGCACTCCCTATGAGATGGGCCTGGCCCACGGCAAGGCCCTGAGCGCCGAGATCAAGACCATCCTGAAGCGAATCGCCGACCTGCCGGTCTCGAAGTTGGCCGCGCTGCAAAGCTCAACAGAGTTGGCAAATCCCGAGCGGTTCTTCGGCGAGGCCGAGCTCGAGGAGCTCCGTGGCCTGGCCGATGGGGTGGGCGTCCACCTGGGGAACATTATCGCCCACAACTTGTCTCTCTATCCCGACTACGTCGGCGGCTGCACGCAGTTCGCCGTGACGGCGCGTGAGAACTCCGACCTGGGGATGATCCATGCCGTGAACGAAGACTCGCCCCTTTCTCTCAGCCTGGCTGATTGTCTGGCCCGCGTGGTTCAGGTTCGTCAGCCGCAGGGTCGAATCGCCCATCTTACATTCAGCATGGCCGGCCAGTTGACCGGCCTGAACGGCATCAACGCCGCGGGGCTGGGCGTCACCAGCACGCTGCTGCTCGATCGCGCCCGTCGCGAGCCCGAGACGCAGGGACAGGTTCACTCGGTCCTGGTGAAAGCGATTCTCGAACAGGCCAACGATATCGAATCGGCCGTCGAGATCGTCCGCCAGGCCCAGCGACTGGGGGCGTGGAGCATGTGCATCAGCCACGCGGCGACCGATCGCCTGTGCTATCTGGAGTACGACGGTGAGTGGCTCGACGTGCAGCATGATCGCCCCGTCGTCCTGTCGACCAACCACAGTTTGCTCGGCCACTCGCCTGGCGAGATCCCGGCCCACTCGCGGCATCGGCTGGCGCAGCTCGAAAAGCTGCTGGCCGGCGACGCCCGCGGCCAGGTGACGGTTCCGATTGCCCAGGCGGCGCTTCGCGACCGGCACGATCTGGAGCGCGGCCGGCAGACCGCACACCCCACGATGAACACCATCCGGCGGGTCGACAACCACGTGAGCGTGGTGATGCGTCCGGCCAGCGGCGAAATCTGGGTCACGCTCGGCCCCTTGGCCAAGAACAAGGCCGACAATTTCTTCCGGCTAAGCCTGAAGGAGCTTTCGGTCGACGCGGAGCTGACAGCATCCCCCATGCCCGCCGCCTCGTCGCACGCGATCCAGCTTCTTCCCGCGGCCAATCCCACTCCGCCCGCCGGGCTGGCCTCGCGCATCGTGCTGGGCATGGTCCCCATGGCGCTACCCGCGGGGACCGGTTCGCCGCGCCTGACCGGCGGGGCCGTGATCCTGGGAGACAATCCCCTGTCACTGGCCCTGCGTGACGAACTCACCAAGCTCGGCGTGGCCGTCCATCAGCTCCCCGAGTCGGATGATCCCGAAGTCACCCTGGCCGCGCTCGATCGCGCCTGGAAGTCGGGCGTTGCCCCTAATCTGTTCATCAGCACCCCGCACGACGCCGACGCTCGCACCCAGTTCAACTTCAAGGCATGGCGCGGCCGCCGAATGCGGGGGATGCTGCTCCCCTACCTCGTCTGTCAGAAGTGGATGAACCTGGTCGCCGAGGCCGGCCTGGGGAATCAGGCCGCGCTGGTGGTCGCCACTAGCCTGGGCGGAGACCTGGGTCTCTCAGGCAACGTCTTCTCTGCGGAAGGGGGAGGGCTGGCCGGCATCCTCAAGTGCATCTCCATCGAGAACCTGATCTCCGGCCCCAAGGAGATGAAGGTCAAAGCGATCGACTCGCCGATCGACGAGCCCACCGTGCCGCTCGCCCGGGCGATCCTGGCCGAACTGGCCGGCGGTCTGCACGATATCGAAGTCGGCATCGTGGCCGGCCAGCGTTACGCCATCCGTGGTGTGCCGCAGCCGGTCCCTCCGCCGGTTCCTAACGCCATCCGCCAGGGAGCCGTCTGGGTCCTGACCGGCGGCGCCCGCGGCATCACGGCCTACGTCGCCCGCGAGCTGGGTAAGCGGTATGGACTGCGGCTGCACCTGCTCGGCAAGAGCCCCGCCCCCACGGTCGATCCCGCCTGGCGCGATCTGACGGGCGAAGCCCTGAAGCAGGTGAAGCAGTCGATCATGCAGCAGGCCAAGTCGGCCGGCAAGAATCCCGTGAAGGAATGGAAGCTGGTCGAAAAGGCGATCGAGATCGACAAGACCTTGGCAGATCTACGTTCGTACGGGGTGCAGGCCACGTACCATCACTGCGACGTGGCCAACCACGACGCCCTGGCCGCTGCGCTAGATCACATCCGCAAGACCGACGGGCCGATTGAAGGGGTCCTGCACGGAGCTGGCTTTGCCGACGACATGCGGTTCTCGAAGAAACGCCGCGAACAGGTCGACGAGATGATGGCCGTCAAGCTCGACGGCGCAGTCTCGCTGATGGAACTGACCCAGCACGACCCGCTGCGGCATTTCATCGGCTTCACGTCGGTCAGCGGGCGCTTCGGCTCCAACGGCGGAACCGACTACTCGATGACCAACGAGACTCTCTCGAAGCAGCTCAACCTGCTCCGCCGGCAGCGGCCCGAGGTGAAGGCCATCTCGTTCCATTGGCACCTGTGGGGCGAGGTCGGCATGGGCATGTCGACCGCCATCAAGATGGGCATGGAACTGATCGGGCTCGACTTCATGCCCGCCCCCGAAGGCTGTCGTCACTTCATGGACGAACTGGCCGCCGGTGTGCCGGTGAGCGAGGTGCTGATCACCGACCTGAACTACTACCACTGCTACTTCCCCAAGAACCCGCTCGACCCGACGCCGGTGGCGTTTACGGTCGAGAAGCTGAAGTTTTTTGAGAAGCTCGGCGGGCCGGCTAGCGGGGCAGTTGCGGCAAAGCCATCCCCGGTCGCGACGTATCCATTGTTGAGCGGCAAGGTGGAAGCCACCGGTGAACAGCTCACAGCCGAAGTCCCCTTCGATCCGCGCGTCGACAGCTTCCTGGTGCAGCACAAGGTGCATGGCAAGCCGATCCTGCCGGTGGTGATCGGCCTCGAGGCGCTTTTGGAAGCGGCCCTTCGGCTGGAGCCGGGGCGGCATGTGGCCGAGATCTCCAACGTCCGCGTGGTCAGCGGTTTGAAGTTCCACTCCGACGTGCCGCAGACGGCTCAGGTGAAGGCCCAGAAGGCGGGCGAGGCAACTGATTGCGAATTGACGGCTGACTTCCGAGCCCGCGACGGTAGGTTGGTCGACGCCAACCGTCCGTACTTGAAGGGGCGCGTGACGCTCTCTGACTCGCCTGTCTCGCTCCCGTCCAAGCGTCCGCCTGTACCCACCGGCGCATGGCAGCCGATCGTCTATCCCGAAAGCGGCCAGGTCTTTCACGGCCCGGCCCTCCGTCGGCTGCGCGACTTCCAGGTCGATGCCCAGTCCGTCTGGGGGCGGATGTCGGCCCCCGACTTCGCCGAGTTGGCCGGCCCGCGTATTCAAGCGGCCGGGTGGGTCGTCCCCTCGGCCCTGCTCGATGCCTGCCTGTTCTCGGTCGGCGTGCACACGTGGTTCTCAGTGGAGCGGATCGAATCGCTTCCCTTCTCTTTCGGTCGCGTCCGCTTTGGCCGCGCCGTCAAGCCGGGCGAAGAGTGCCTGTGCCACGTCTGGTTCAAGAGCCGCGACGGCAAGTTCGTGACTTACGACTTCACCCTCTACGGCGCGGATGGGACCGCGATCCTGGGGGTAGAGGCCTACCAGATTGTGCTGCTACTGCCGAACTAGCGGGCATGAACATCGAGGGCTCCATTCCGTTTGGAAACTCTGGCTGGCGAGTTCTCCTCCTCGACACAGCAGTAGATTGCTGCTGCGCGTTCTGGAGAGATGGTCGTCCCGCTCTTCTGTTTGGGCATTTGGGCCGGCCGGAAGACGCGTGGCCCTCTCAGGTGATGGCTGCCTTGAATGCCCTTCTGCAAGTTGCGGAACTCCGAGTGGGATTCGTCGAATCATCGGGCATCGAACCGTTTGAAGGATTCGGATGCATCGCGGGCGAAGACCGCCGGCTCTTGAGAGGCATTTTTGACGATGACACAGCAGTTCAAGCAATTTCGATGTATCGATGCGAAATTGCGAAGGACTTGCAGCTTCCTGACATGACGGCTTTTCACAGATTTACGAACCCATTGGACCGACTGCGCGCGCCGCAACCTGCGTTTCAGTTCCAAATGCAGGGCGGACGATCTCATTTGAGGGTGAGTGCGTGGGCGACCGAGAAGATGTCCACGCTCGAAGGATTCGTGAATGTGTTGGGCGGTGAGACGGAATCTTGGATTGAGGTCAAGAATCGGCTCGGCCTTATTCTCAGACTTCCTGACTCCGACGGATGGACAAATGCTTGGCGACGAATTCAACTCCATCTTCTAGCGACCAGCGACAGCCCAAACTAGCCGCATTCCTCGAGAACGAGTCCAGTCGAGTCGTGCACCTGTTGCTGAACTGACATTAGTGGCTGTCGGCTTTGAGCGTACGCGGATCAGGCCAGGAACGAGTTCTGTGAACTTCGCTTTCGGACATCGAGGCTGACATGAGCTACAACGTCGCGATTGTTGTGCCGCCAATGCCGTTTGATGACCTGGCGGCATGGGAATCGGTTGACGGAGTAATCGAGCAAGAGGGACCGCGGCCGGCCGTCTTCCAGGAGTTGCATGACCGCCTCACCGCCCGATATCCGTGTATGTGTTCGGTCCCCGAGGACCAAATTGACGATACCGTCTGGAGTGATGGACCCCTTCTCAATAACTTCGGCCATCGCGCGGCAGTCCTTGGGATTTCCTATTCGAGGGTCGAGGAAGTCTTGCCGTTCCTGGTCGAGACGGCCAATGTCCTCGGACTGGTCGTGTTTGATTGGGCTACGGAAAGTGTGTATCGCCCCTAGCCGAGCATTGCAGCGGCCCGCGGGGGATGATGGCGCGCTGTCGCGGCCTGTCAGTTTCCCGAACTCTCTAATTTAGGGCGAAGTACGCTACAGATGACCCGCCGCTGACATTCGCACGGCCGGACGGGGTTGGTGCCTTTCAGCTATCCGCCGACGGTCCGTCTGGCGACGCACGCTGCCCCTTCTCCCTCCCCGCTGTCTTTACCCACCTCTGCCTGCGTGAGAGAATCCTCCCGGCAACCTCTCCTCCGGCAAAGGATTTCTCCCATGGCCAACACTCTGCGTGCGGGCGCGGCAACCAGCAATATCACGCCATGGCTCGGCGTGTCCCTTAACGGTGGCATGCAGGACCGCGTGGCCACGCACATCCACGACGAACTGCACGCGCGGATCCTGGTGCTAGATGACGGCCAGACGCGGCTGGTGATCGGCGTCTGCGACAGTTGCATGATCCCTGCCGAGGTCTTCGAGGCAGCCAAGCACCTGGCCCATGGCTTCACGGGCATCCCCATGGATTGGATGCTGCTCTCGGCCACGCACGCCCACAGTTGCCCGTCATCGGCCGGCGTGTTTCAGAGCGAGCCCAACCTGGAGTACCAGGAGTTTCTGGCCATTCGCATCGCCGATGGCATCCGGCGGGCGGTGAACCAACTGGCGCCCGCCAAGATCGGTTGGGGCGTTGGCAAGGAATCGACGCAGGTCTTCAATCGCCGGTGGAAGATGAAGCCCGGGACGATGCCGCTGAATCCCTGGAACACCAAAGACGACCTGGTGAAGATGAACCCGCCGCGCGGGAGCGCCGACTTGCTCGAACCGGCCGGGCCGACCGATCCCGAGGTCTCGGTGCTGGCCGTGCAGGCCGCTGACGGTCGCCCCCTCGCACTGCTGGCCAACTACTCGCTGCACTATGTGGGCGGGACCGGTGGCAGCGAAGTCTCGGCCGACTACTTCGGTGCGTTCGCCGAGCGGGTCCGCGAACTGGTCGGCGGCGAACGGCTCGATCCGCCCTTTGTGGGGATGCTCTCCAACGGAACCAGCGGCGACATCAACAACGTCGACGTTTTCCGTAAGGTGGACGCATATCCACCTTATTCGCAGATCAAGAAGGTCGCTTATCTGGTCGCCGACGAGGCCTTGCGAATCTACCGCGGCATCGAGTTCAAGGACCACGTGACGCTGGCCGCGCGCGAAGCACGAATCAAGCTGGGCGTGCGTGTCCCTTCCGCGAACGACGTGGCCGAGGCCAAGAAGATCCTGGGCCGCGGCACAGGCGAGCAACTCAAGGGGCTGGAAGAAATCTACGCCCGTGAGACCGTGCTGATGGCCGATTGGCCCAAGGAAATCGAAACCGTCGTGCAGGCTCTGCGGATCGGTGACCTGGGCATCGCGGCCAGCCCGTGCGAGACCTTTGTCGAGACGGGCCTGGCGATCAAGCAGCAAAGCCCGCTGAAACCGACCTTCACGATCGAACTGGCTAACGATTACGCCGGCTATTTGGCGACCGCCGAACATCACAAGCTCGGTGGTTACGAAACCTGGCGGGCCCGCAGCGCGTTTTTGGATGAAGCGGCCGAGGGGAAGGTACGGGCGAAGCTGCTGGAGTTGCTGACGGAAGTGGCCAAGCGATGACCACCGAAGGGGTGAGCGCGATCTTTCGGGCCCTGAATGCGGCCGGGGTGCGCTTTCTCGTTGTTGGCGGACTGGCGGTTGTTGCGCACGGCTACGTGCGGTTCACCGCGGATGTAGATCTGGTGCTCGATCTGGCTGCCGAGAATGCGCGACGTGCTATCGAGGCCCTCGCTTCGCTTGGCTATCGCCCGCGAGCGCCGGTCCCTATCGAGCAGTTCCTGGACCCTGACCTTCGTGCATCCTGGGCCCGCGAGAAGTCGATGCTGGTCTTCTCACTTCAGAGCGATCGCTTTGCCGCTACGGAAGTCGATCTGTTTCTCGAACCTCCCTTCAACATGCAGCAAGCCTCCGCCCGATCGGTTCGCTTGGAAGTCGCGGCCGGGGTTGAGGCCCCCTTTATCGGCCTGGACGACCTGATTGCCATGAAACAAAAGGCCGGCCGTCCCAGTGACCTGGACGACATCCGCCGTCTGGTCGAATGCCGCGAGAGTCGCGACAATGGCTGAAGAACAGGACGAATCGCAGTGGCCGATCGGCTTTGAAGGGCACGCCCGCGAGCAGCGCAAGCGGATGGCCGCCCTTCCTTTGTCGGCCAAGATCGCCTGGCTCGAAGAGGCCCAGCGGGTCGCCGAACACCTGCAGCGATCGCGCCGCGAGCGACTGCCCCATCCATACACAAAGGCGCAAGCCATGACGATTACCATCGACGGCTGTCCCCTGGCGGTTCACGACGAAGGAAGCGGTCCCGCGATCGTCTTCCTGCACGGATTTCCACTCGATCACCGCATGTGGGAGGCGCAACTTCCTGCGCTGCCCGGCTGGCGCAAGATCGTGCCCGACCTGCGCGGCTTCGGCGCCAGCGGCGTCACGCCCGGAACGGTCACCATGGATCGCTTTGCCGACGACGTGGCTGGCATCCTCGATGCGCTGGCCATCCCCAAGGCGGTGATTTGCGGGCTTTCGATGGGGGGCTACATCGCGCTGGCCTTCTGGCGAAGACACGCAGCCCGCGTGAGCGGCCTGGTCCTGTGCGACACCCGGGCGGTTCCCGACACCGAAGAAGCCGCTGCAGGGCGCAGGAAGTCCGCGACGCAGGTGCTGGCCGAAGGATCGAAGGTGGCCGCCGAGGCGGTGGTCCCCAAGCTGTTCGCCAAGGGAACGCAGGAGGCCCGTCCGGAACTGCTCGTGGAATACCGCGCGCTGATGTCCGGCATGCCTCCGGCCGGCGTGGCCGCTGCGCAGTTGGGCATGGCCGAGCGTCCCGATTCGCGCCCGACCTTGCCGACGATCACGGTCCCCACCCAAGTCATTGTCGGTATCGAAGACGTCATCTCGACGCCGGCCGAGATGCAATCGATCGCAGCCGGCATCCCCGGGGCCGAGTATTCGATCATCGCAGGGGCCGGCCACATGTCGCCGGTAGAGAACCCGTCGGAGTTCAATTTCGAGTTGCTAGGTTTTCTGGAGCGCGTGCAATGAGTTCTCCCAAGTTCCCTTCCAAGTTGGGATTGATCGAAGCCACCATGATCGCCGTGAAGCACGGCCGCCCTATGGAGAACCGCCCTGGCGTGCGCGCGATCGAAGACCGCGGCTTCGAGGGCTGCCGCCACCAGCGCATGGGGAGCAAACGCCAGGTGCTGATCCTTGATCGAGGGACGCTGAACGCCTTCAAGCTGCAGCCCGGCGATTTGAAGGAGAATCTGACGGTCTTGGGTCTGGATGTGAACAAGCTGGCGGCCGGCACGCGCCTGGCCTGCGGCGACGAAGCGGTGCTGGAGATCACCGGCCCTTGCGAGCCCTGCGCGTCGATGGAAAAGATCCGCGCCGGCCTGAGGGACGCCCTGGAAGACCGCCGGGGTGTGCTATGCCGCGTCCTCAAAGGGGGACTCATTCGACCAGGCGACGCCATGACCGTGCTCGATGCTCCCCCGGAGTGACGCACCTGCGTCAGCGCAGGTACGGCTGCATACTGTAGAAACCTTCTTGGAGAGGACCTGCCTCACGGGTACGTTAGGGCTATTGGTGGGAACCATGTTCTTCCGGGGAGCCCTGTCGTGCTGGTCACCTTGAATTGCCCGTCGTGCGGCGAGCCCAACTTTGCCTCGGACAACGGCTCGGCGATGGCGCTTTGCCGAAGCTGCGGCGCACAGATCGCCATGCCGCCGGCGAGCGTGCAACCGGCCGAGAGCCAGAACCCTTTCGCCATCGAGACCGGCTCCGTTGCCCCGCGCGAGTGGAACCAGCCCACCTTCGACGCCCGGCGTCAGTCTGACTTCTCCCCCGCGGCCAACGTGAGCCCCGCGCAACAGTCCGACAATCCCTATCAGGCGCCATCGTTCGACGAACCCGATCGCGAGTTCACCCATCCATCCCCCTATGGAACCTACAGCAATCGCAGCGACTCCGCCCGTCGCTTCACGCGCTGGCTGGGGGCCTTTATTGATTCCATGGTCATGGTCATCCTAATGTTCGCCGCAATCGCCGTTTTTAATCCCAGGTCGGCGGACGAAGCCAACCTCATCGTCTACGGAACGTGCGGAGCCGTGCTGTTGTTGCAGAGCATCCTGGTCGCCGCGTCTGGGCAGTCCGTAGGCAAGATGATCCTGGGCACGAAGATTGTGAACAAGCACAACGACGAGATCCCGGACTTCTTCCGCGCGGTGATCGTGCGGTCGTGGTTTCAGGTCCTGCTGGGCTTGATCCCCTTGTACCATTTGATCGATGCACTGTGCATCTTCGGCGAAGAGAAACGCTGCTTGCACGACATGATGGCCGGCACGCGGGTCATCAACATCCGGTAAGCGCAACGGCCGTTCCCTAGCTGCTACGCGACGAAGGGGTGAGAAATCCGGGCTAGAGCGACGCGCATGAAAAAAGCCGGCAGGCCTTACGACCTGCCGGCAAAATTCGCGATGTCAGACTCGCTTGAAGCTACGGCTTCGCCAGTGTCAGCCGGGCGTCCAGTACCTTGCCGATCCGCTCCAGCGTCTCATTCAGATGAGCCTGTGTGTAGCGGTCGAGCTTGATATCCTTGTTGCCCAGCGTCTCCTTCAGCCGGCCTTGCAGGGCGACCAACTCGAAGTGCGCCACTGTTTGGCAATCCTCGGGCACAGGGACCTGCCCCATCGCCAGATTGGCCAGCCGCTTCAGATAGACACGCTGCAGGTTGCGACGCAGGCTGCTGATCGCGGGCTTGCGATTGGTGTACTCGCCCGGCTTCAGGTCGCCGACCTCGGAATAGATTGACTTGGTCAGCCGCTCGAGCAACTCAGCAGCCGTCAGCACATCCTGATCGGCCGCGACCTTCAACTCCGAGTCATACAGACGGGACAGCGTGAGGGGAGACAGCAACTGCTCCAGCACGCGGTCCTGCCACATCTCGATCACATCATGCACGGGATAGTCGAGCCGCGAGGTGTCTCGCATGCCCCAGTGGCTCCAGCGCGTGGCCGCGAGGTGGTTGTACAACTCGGGCGGGAACTGGAACGGCTTGTCGTTGAACAACTGCTTCTCCAGCAGATCGAGCGCCTGCCGCTGCTTGGCGGCCTCGACCACCACAAACGGGGCGCGTCCGTTGGGATCGGCCTTGTGATCGCGATTCACATACAACCCGCCCACATAACGCGAGGCGAAGTGCATCGACTGGCCATAGTTCGAGAGCAACAGTCCGAAAGCCCGGCGTGCCCGCTGATAGCCTTCGCCGTCGGGGGTGCTGGTCTTCACCAAATCGGGCATCAACTGGGTCACCATCGCCACCTGGCGCTGGCAATACTCCAGCGGGTCCTTGCCCATGTCGAAGCGGTTCGAGAGCGGATCCGAGTCGATGCCGCGGGTGTCCTCGTCCGTGGCGAACGACAGCTCAGGGCTTGCCGATCGCGAGGCGATCTTCTTCAGGGCTTCGGCCTCGCCGCTGGCATAGGGCTTGTAGCCGTACTCGATCGCCCAGATGTCATAAGGGCCAATCGTCGTGCTGTAGTAGTCCCCTTGCTTCGTGTCCTTGGGGACCAGGTTGGCGGGCATGTAGTCCATGACGCTGGAGCTCTGGCCCGTGACGCTGGTCTTGGTGGGATCGTTGATGTCGGCCAGGTTGTACAACGTGCTGGCCTTGAAGTTGTGCCGCAGACCGAGCGTATGCCCAACCTCGTGCATCGTTACTTCCTTCAGGCCCTGCATGATCAGCTTCTCTTCCATCGGCTTCGAGGCGGCCAAGCCATGCTGCGCGGCCAGGATCGACGACCCAAAGGCCATCTGTTCGCAGAAGCCGTGTCCCATATCGCAACGGGCGTGCGAACCCGGATGCCAGCCGGCCGGCAGCCGCTCGAGCGCCTGGCGATAGCCTTCCAGCGTGAGAGGTCCGCCCGTCATGGCGGCGATTCCCTCGCGGGTGAAGACCTCGTGCTCCTGCTTCCAGAAGGTCACAAAGTCAGCGTCGAAAATGATGTCGGCGTCGAGAATCTGGCCCGTCGTGGGATTCACGCGGCTGGGGCCCATGGCAAAGCCGGCCCCGGCAGTGATCCATCGGAAAGTGTTGTAGTTCACGTCTTCCGGATCCCAGTCGGCGTCGTCGGGCTGCTGGCGCACCTCGATGGCGTTGGAGTAGCCCGCCTTCTCAAAGGCTTTGTTCCACTCCAGGATGCCGTCGCGGATCGGCTTGCGGTACTGGAAGGGGATGGTCTTCTCCAGCCAGAAGATGATCGGCTGCTTGGGAGGAGAGATCTCGGCCGAGGCATCGGCCTTCTGCAAGTCCCAGCGATTGATATAGCGGGCGAAGCGATCCGGAGCATCCGGCTGCGAGAAGTCCTTCACGGCCGTCAGAAAGTAGCCCACCCGGTCGTCGGCCATGCGGGGCTTGTAGCCCGTGTTGGGCAACTGGCTGATCGAGTAGTGCACATTGATCGTCACGCCGCGGCTGTCGGCCACCGTATCGAAGTTGCTGGTGCCGGCCGACGCGTACGTGGCGGCGACTTGAATCTCGACGTTGTCCTTAAAACCCTTCACGCTGGCCCAGGTCGACTTGTTCTGCGCGAACATAAAGCCCTGCAGCATCCGGCCGATCTGCGGCAGATCGCTCATAAAGATGGGTGTCAGGTCGACCACCATCGCGCCCGAGGGGGACATGGTGGCGATCGGCAGACTGAACAGCACGCTGTCGGTGTAAGCCAGCTTCACCGCGTTTGATTCGGGGCTGCCGGGGTTGGCCTTGAACCGCGTGTTGCGGCGCACGACGTGGATGTTGTCTTCGACCTTGCGGAACTGCCACAGCCAATCGTCCCCAAAACCCCAGGTCATGCCACCCAGGATCGGCCCCTGGCTGATGCCGCGGGCGATCGAGATCAGAACCAGATAGTCCTTATTGAGCTGCGACGAGGGAATCTCGGCATACAGCTTCTCTCCCTTCAGATGCAGCTTGATGAGCCCATCCACGGTCTTGGCTTCGCCGACCACCGTGGCAAAGGGAGGGAACTTGGGCTTGGGCGCCTCTTTGGCAATCTCTTTCTTTTCTTCTTGGGCGAAGGAGGCCAGCGGGCAGTTCCACGCGCCGGCTGCCAGAAGCAAGGCTAAAGCAAAGCGAGGGAGGGTCTTCATAGGAACTCGCAGGGGGTTGAGAATCCAAGGCGGGAACGGCGCGCGGGAGCGCCGGTACAGAGTAGGAGAGTTGCCGTACACGGCAAGGTCCCCCCATTTTATCGCGCAAATCGCCGGGAGCAAAAGCACTCTCCTTTACGCAGTCGGAATTACAAAAAGCTGCCGAACATGAGGGAAATCTCCAGGTGTCGGCTGGAAACCGAAGGGCATGTTGCCATTAAGTCCATATAATTAAATAACTTATGTGCCGCTGCCAATCTGGCACTCGCACTCGTAATTCCCAAATAAATCAAGATTTATTCAACGACGACCTGCCAAAACTGTCGGTAGATAGGGTTGTAGGCACCGCCTTCCTTTGAGTGGTGTCCCGCAAACCATGAATCCGCCTGTTTAACGAACGCAGTTCGTCTCACCTTTGTCCCTCCCGAGGAGTAGCCCATGAAGACCGTCCCCACAGGCATGTCTCGCCGACACTTCATGAAGCACATGGCCGGCACCGCCGCGATGGCTGGTACCGCTTTGAGCTTCGTGGACACGCTGCGTGCCAACGCCGACACGTTGAAGAAGAACAACAAGTCGGCGATCCTGATGTGGTGGGGCGGCGGTGCCAGCGCCATGGACATGTGGGATCTGAAGCCGGGCACTGCCACGGGCGGCCCCTTCAAGTCGATCGCCACCAAGGGCGACTACGAGATCTGCGAACATTTCCCCATGTTGGCCAAGGTGGCCGACAAGTTCTCGGTCGTCCGCTCGATGAGCACCCGCGAAGCGGACCACGATCGCGGCCGCTACTACATGCACACGGGCTACGTGCCCAACCCGGCCATCGCTCATCCCAGCTACGGCTCGGTGATCAGCCATGAGCTAGGCGACCAGGTCCCCGACCTGGCCATCCCCCCGTTCATCTCCATTGGTGGCGCTTCGGTCGGCCCCGGCTTCCTGGGCATGGCTTACGCCCCGCTCGTGGTCGGCTCCAACGGCCAGATCCGCAACCTGGATATGGGCATCGACGAGAACCGCCTGATGCAGCGGATGCACATGCTGCGTGAAGTCGAGAATGGCTTCATCAAGCAGAACCGCGGCGAGACCTCCTCGGAGCACGCCAAGATCCTGCAAAAGACTCTGGACCTGATGACCAGCGAGCAGATGTCGGCCTTCAAGGTCGCCAGCGAGCCCGCCGAAGCCAAGGAGCGTTACGGGGCCGGGTTCGGCCAGTCGCTGCTGTTGGCTCGCCGCCTGACCGAAGCCGGCGTCAGCTTTGTCGAAGCCGACCTGGGCGGCTGGGACATGCACGCGGGCATCTTCCCCGCCCTCGAGACCCGTCTGCCGGTGCTGGATCAGTCGATCAGCGCCCTGATCGAGGACTTGGAAGCTCGCGGCCGTCTGAAGGACACCGTACTGATCGCCATGGGCGAGTTCAGCCGCACCCCGCGCATCAACGGCGGAACGGGCCGCGATCACTGGGCTCGCAGCTGGAGCGTGATGGTCGGTGGCGGTGGTCTGAAGGGTGGTATCGCGGTCGGCAAGACGAACGCGGAAGGCACCAGCGTCGAGACCGAGCCGTACAGCGCCGAGGACCTGATGGCCACGGTTTGCCAGGCCTTGGGCATCTCGCTGAAGACGACCTTCACCTCGAAGAGCGGTCGCCCGATGAAGATTGCCAACGGCGGCAAGCTGATCAAGGAACTGATCGCCTAAGGCGAACGGTTCAGACGAGCAAGTTTGAAAAACAGGAGCCCGCGGCAAGAACCTTCTTGCCGCGGGTTTTTTGGTTCTTTGTGGTGCAGGCGTCCCGCCTGCTTGAACACCGAAAACGCTTCAAGCAGGCGGGACGCCCACACCACAATCAGCGGACGGCACACGGAGAGGCTGTGATTCTTTGCTTGCTTTCTTCACTAGCCCGACGCACCAGCGAGGGGAACATCGCGGCGGCGTCGCCTGGAGCTTCCCCTCGCTGGCGCGTCGGGCTAGTGTTGCGCGAGCAACAGCCTACGTTTGCCGCACCAGTTTCGCGCCGCACTTGGGGCACTGCTTCAGCTTGTCGGCCTTTTCCAGCGTCGCCCGGAAGACGGTTCGGCAACCGTCGCAACGCAGGTGGACTTTGCCATCGGCCGGCTTGGTGTCGCTCTTCACCGTGACCGTGGGCGGGTGACTGGCCGTGGCCGTGTCGGATGCCTTCCACTTTTCCCACGGCGCCAGCAACTGGCTGACTTCCACGGCGGTGCTGATGCGCTTCTCGGCCTTCTTGGCCATCATCTTCTTGAGCAGCGCGATCAAATCAGGGGGCGCATCGGGCCGCAACGTCGTGATCGACACCGGCTCTTCTACTTGGTGCGCCATCAGCTTCTGGGCCACGCTCCCCTCGGGGAACGGTGGCCGGCCTGCCAACAGGAAATAGAGCGTGCAACCCAGGCTATAGATGTCGGCCCGATGGTCGACGTTGTGGCTGTTCACCGCCTGCTCGGGAGCCAGAAAGTCGACCGTCCCCAGCACGCCCGCATTGGCGGCCAGCGTGAGGGCTTTTTCGTCCCGATGCGTGATGCGGGCCAAACCGAGGTCGAGAATCTTGATGACCCCTTTCGGGTCGCGCAGCAGGTTGGCCGGCTTGATATCGCGGTGGACCATTCCGGCCGAGTGGGCGTGATTCAGGCCGTCAGCTGCTTGGCGAATATACCCGGCCGCTTCGGCAAACGGGATCTGGCCGCGTTTCTGCACCAGCGCGTGCAGATCAGGGCCATCGATAAACTCCATCACCAGGTACAGGAACTCGCCGTTGGAATCGAAGTCGTGGGCCCGCACGATATTGGGATGGTCGAGCGAGGCGATCGCACGGCATTCCAGATAGAAGCGTTCCAGCCCCACGCGATCGACCTGGGCCTCGTACAGCACCTTTACCGCCACCCGGCGATGCATGAAGGTGTGCTCGGCCACATAAACGGCCCCCATGCCGCCCGAGCCCAGCAGCCGCAGCAGCTTGTAGTTGCCGAGGAAGAAGCCTTTGTGCCGTCCTTCGACCAGATGGGCGTGCTGCCAACTGGTGATCAGCTCCTCTTCCATCAGCTTGCGGGCCAGCGGATTGCAGTCGCTGGTCTCGCCCGAGGCGGTGACCCGCTGCACCACGGCGTCGAGGTCGTTCCCCTTGACGAGCCCACTCCGTCGGAGGGTCTCGAGGTAGTTCTCAAAATTCGGAGGAACGATACTGGACATCGGGTTCTCGGACGCACACGAATCGGAAACCAAGGCACGCAGAGATGTGGACGCGCCAGCCATCGTAGAGGTGGTGCCGCGCCAATATATCAGAGGAATTCGTCGCACTGCAAACCGGTGGGAATTTGCTGGCAGCGAGCGTTGAGTAACGGGTGCGATCGAGGGGTGCGTCCCTTGCGGCGGCCCTGCCCTTGTCGGACAATAACCGCGGAAATCCCCCAGGCAGCCCTCTAAGTAACGAACCTTCACGTCCGCACAATAAACAGCATCCCTCTTATTCCGCGACCTCTTGGAGATTCCTCGATGATGCGCCTCTTTGTTTTGCCCGCCTGCCTTGTTGCCTTCAGTCTGGCCCTGCCGGCCTTTGCGGCCGATCCCAAGGCCGCCGTCACCGATCCCGCCAAGGCAGACGCGGACTTCGCCGTTCAAGGCGAGTACCTCTCCGAAGGGGACAAGAAACTTGGCGCGCAAGTGATCGCGCTGGGCGATGGCAAGTTCGATCTGGTCGTTTATACCGGCGGACTCCCGGGCGCAGGTTGGTCGTCGGGCGGCAAGAAGGATAAAGCTGCCGGCGAGACCAAGGAAGGGGTCACCACCTTCACCCATGACAAGGGGACCGGTGTCCTGAAGGACGGAGTGCTGACGCTGACTGCCAAAGAGAATGGCGAGTCGCTTGTGCTGAAGCGGGTCGAGCGCAAGAGCCCCACGCTGGGAGCCAAGGCGCCCGAGGGGGCCGTAGTTCTGTTCGACGGCAGCACCGCCGACAACTTTCAGAACGGCAAGATCACCGAAGACAAACTGCTGCAGCAGGGGGTGACCAGCAAGCAGAAGTTCCAGGATTGCACGTTGCACATCGAGTTCCAGACCCCGTATCAGCCGTACGCTCGCGGTCAGGGTCGCGGCAACAGCGGCTGCTATCTGCAGGGCCGCTACGAGGTGCAGGTGCTCGACTCTTTCGGACTGGAAGGCAAGGACAACGAGTCGGGCGGGGTCTATTCGATTAAGGCGCCGGACGTAAACATGTGCCTGCCGCCGCTCGCCTGGCAGACCTACGACATCGACTATACCGCTGCGAAGTTCGACGAGAACAACAAGAAGACGGCTAACGCCAAGATCACGGTCCGCCACAACGGGGTCGTGGTGCAGGAGAATCTGGAACTGCCCAAGGGAACGACGGCAGCGCCGGTGAAAGAAGGCCCCGAGCCGGGGCCGCTCTATCTGCAAGACCACGGCAACCCGGTGCGGTATCGGAATATTTGGCTGGTAGAGAAGAAGTAGGGGGAAGAAGTGTGACCCAAACACCCCTTCCTGCTCCCTCCCCCTTGTGGGGAGGGTTGGGGAGGGGGTTGAGAGGCGAAGCTCATGAGCACCTCACACCCAACATCTATCTGCCACTAACCACTCGCCACTAATCACTCGCCACTCGCCACTTCCTCCCCATGTCTGTCGTCATCCCCGAAAGCGATCTCCCGCAGGAACTCACGGCTCAGCTCGCCGTCGCGGCCGCGTACTCGTCAGAACTTGCCGAGATCGCGGGCGATTTGCGTCGTGGGTTGCCGGTATTGGTGGAGTGCGACAAAGACCTGGCCCCCTACCTGTTCGTCGACCTGCGGAATCGCTTGAAGCAATGGGATCTGCGCTGCCTGTTTCTAGATGGCCGACCCAAGAACCCCGCCGACCCGATGCCGACCGGTTTCGTGGGGACGATGATCAGCCAGTTGCGCGACGCGGTCCGCGGCGCGGTGGAATGCCGCGTGGTGGTGCTGCCGCATATTGATCTGCTGACAACCAGCCAGGGCGGTCTGACGGCCGAAGCTCGCGAAGTCATTCCCCTCCTTTACGAGAATCCCTCGCTGGTCTGGCTGGGCTTCAAAGATCCCTCGTTTCCGCTGCCGCGCGTCATCGAGAATCTGTTCCCCCGGCGGCAAAGCCTGCTGGGCATCACGCGCACGCGATTGCAGCACCTGGTCACCCAGCGTGAGAGCCGCAAGTTCGGGCGCGAGTTCAATCCTTGGGCGCTCTACAAGTACGTTTCGGGAACTAACGCCGCGCGGCTCCGCACGCTGCTGTCGAGCCTCGAGGGAGAAGACTACCCGGCCGATCCTCGCCGCGCGTACCGCCAGGTTCGGCAGGCCACGCTGGCCGGACAGTTGCAGGTCCCTGAGGTCGATCTGGATAAAGCTATCGGCGGCTACGCCAAGGTGAAGGATCGTCTGCGGGCGGAGATCCTTGACGTGCTGGCCTTCAAGGACCGCTCCACGAACCCGGCCGAGATCACCCGGCTCGAGAAACTCATCCCCCGTGGCATGATCTTCTGGGGCCCGCCCGGCACCGGCAAAACGTTGTTCGCCAAAGCCCTGGCCACGGCGATCGGCGCTGCCATCACGGTTGTCTCCGGCCCGGAGTTGAAGAGCCGTTGGGTGGGCGAAAGCGAAGAGAACCTGCGGATGATCTTTCACAAGGCGCGACAGTCGGCGCCGGCCATCATCGTCTTCGACGAACTCGACTCGTTCGCTTCGGCGCGCGGAACCTACACGGGCTCGGGAGTCGAGCACTCCATGGTCAACCAGTTGCTGACCGAGATGGACGGTTTCCACAGTGAAGAGCTGGTGTTCGTCGTCGGCACCACGAACTTTGTCGAGATCCTCGACCCGGCCCTGCTGCGGCCAGGCCGGTTCGAATTCCTGCTGCACATCCCCTATCCCGACACCGACGACCGCCGCGCGATCCTGAAGATCTACGACAAGTCGATGGAACTGGCCATGACGCCCGAGGCCCTGGAGTTCGCCGTACGGCGCACCGGGGACTATGTGGAAGGGGCCGCGGCCGGCACGCGTTACAGCGGCGACCACTTGAACGCCCTGTGTCGGGCGATCGCGCGGGTTCGCCTGCGCGAGAAGCTCGATCGGCCGACCAGCGTGGACGACGTCGAACGGGCCCTGACCGAATGGGCCGACCGTCCGAAGATGACGCCGCACGAGGAGCGCGTGGTGGCCACGCACGAGGCCGGGCATGCCATCTGTTCGCTCTTCTGCGAGCACGCGGAGCCGATCGAGCGGATCTCGATCCTGGGCGATTCCGCCGGCGCGCTGGGTTTTGTCCGCTATCAGGATCCGACTCACCGCTACGTGGTCACGCGCGGGCAGTTGCTCGATATGCTCTGCGTGTTGATGGGGGGCCGCGAAAGCGAACAACTACTGCTGGGGGACATGTCGATCGGTTCGTCGGGCGACCTGCAACGGGCCACCCAGATCGCCCGGGCGTTGGTGGAAGAGTTTGGCATGGGGGCGGTCGACGTCGGCGTGGGCCAGTTCCACACCAAGCGCGACCGGTCGGGCGAGAGCCAGCAGCTTTCGGCCGATCAGCTCTCGGCCATCGATCGCAGCGTGCGCGAACTGCTCGAGAACGCCCGGCAGCGGGCGATTGCAATTTTGACGGAATACCGCGGCCTGATTGAAACGCTGCGAGATCTGCTGCTGGAAAAGAAAGTCCTGGACTCCAAGGCGCTGGGCGGAGTGCTGGATGAGGCCGCCGTGGCCGCGAAGATTGCTAAGCAGAAAGCAACGCCTGCAACTTAGCTGCGAGTACGGAATCTGAGATTTGAAATTTGAAATCTGAGATGGGAAGGGAGAAGGCGGGAAGAAGCATAAAAGGCATTTGTCCGCAGATGAACGCAGATTTTCGCAGATGAAATGCAAGGAAGATGATGACGGCAAGGATGGAAATGTCTGCTTGGCGACAGGGACTCGAGATTCCTTCTTTCTTTCTCTTCGTATTTCATCTGCGTAAATCTGCGTTCATCTGTGGACAATGCCTTCCGTGATTCCCCTTTCGTATTCCATCTCAAATTTCAAATCTCAAATCTGCCCTTGATGAGCAACCCATGGCCGAAATGACGATCCGCCTGCAGATCGATCCGCAGACCGGCAAGCGCGACATCATTGTCACGCTCCGTGCCGACGACGACTCACTGCCGCACGAGCACGAACAGCAACATCGGGCCCTCGTCGACAAGCTGATCGAAGGGGGCTTGCTCAAGGCGGGCGAAGCGGGCCGCGTGATTGTGGAGCGCGGCGAGGAAGAGTCGGAATCCGGCGGACCGGTCACGGCCCCGCGGGAAGAACGGAAGAGCGCCTCGGAAGGGGCCTGACGCATAACCCAAGGGCTCTCCAGCGATGTCTATCGAGTTCAATTGCCACTGCGGCCAGCGTTTGCGGGTCCCCGACGAGCACGCCGGCAAGATGGCCCGCTGTCCCAAATGCAGCAGCGACTTGCCCGTGCCGCAATCGGTCACGCCAGCCGACACTTTCCGTCCGCTGAGCGGCGCGGAATCGACCATTGAGTGGTACGTGAAAACACCCGACGGCGAACGTCACGGGCCAATGCTGCCGCGCGATCTGGAAATGTGGCGGTCGACGGGCCGATTGAACCGCGATTGCCAATTGCTGCAAGAGGGCTGGCAGCAATGGCAGTGGGCCGACGAGGTCTATCCGGAACTGGCGCCCCCCAAGAAGGACACCTTCGCCGGCGCTATTTCCGCCCCTCGACCGTTGGCCGGCGACAACCCCTACGCGGCCAGCACTTCGACAGGCGGCTTCGAGATCATCGACGAGCGCGGCCAGTCGCGCTACATGAAGCCCCACCGCAGCGGGCTGATCCTGGGGCTAGGCATTGCGAGCAACGTGCTCTGCTTTCTCTGCCTGCCGTGCAGCCTGGCCGTCGCCGTGCCGGCCTGGGTGATGGGGCAGAACGACCTGCGCGAAATGAAGTTTGGACAGATGGATCCCTCGGGCGAAGGTGTGACGCGCACGGGTTGGATTCTGGCCATCGTCAACGTCGCGCTGACGGTAATCGTCATGATTGCCTACATGGTGCTGATCGCCGTGCAGATTGCCAACGACGCGAACTTCAAATGACCGAGCAAGCCGCACCTCCGCGGGCCGAGCTCACTCGGTACGACATGCCGGTGTCGGCCGATGATCTGCGCGCCCGGGTGAGATACCACGCGATCATGCTGGTCTTCGCTACGAGCGTGCTGGCGCTGGCGGCTGTGCTCCAGGTCCCCGATTCCGAGCACGTCTCGCTCCGCGGCATCGCGCTGCCGGGCTCTTGCTTCTTCCGCTGGCTCACGGGCCATCCCTGCGCCGGCTGCGGGCTGACCCGCTGCTTTGTCTCGCTGGCCCACGGCCGGGTCGCGGACGCCTGGGCGTTTCATCCGCTGGGGCTGGTGCTGTTCGCCCTGTTCGCCGCCCAGGCCCCGTTTCGCGGCATGCAGATTCACCGGTTGCTCAAGGGCAAGCCCGAGTGGCAGATGGAGTGGATGAAGCCCGTGGGCTGGGTACTGATTGTCGGGTTTCTGGCGATGTGGCTGTGGCGGCTGGCGTATTGACCAATCGCTACGGCTTGGGCCGTTCGACCATCAGTTCCCCCTTTGCCGGGTCGTACACGTAGCGCTGGCCGGGGGGCAACACAGGCAAGGCGATCTGGTTCTCTTTGACGATCTTCGTCATGAACTCGTCGTTCGACGCGATCTTGCGGTTCTCGGTCGCCTCGAACAACTGCACCGCCTTCTCGATCTGAATCAGCACGATCTGCTCCTTGACGCGCCAGAGTTGGCGAACCGGCTCGGTGATCGGATCGCCGCCGTAGCCTTGTCCCTTGCCGGTCATGCCGACTTGGGCCTTTTCGCGGACGACGTTCGCAGGAAGTTGACCACCCGGTGGCGGCCCGACCGGCGGTTGAATCGCGACCGGCGGGAGACCACCGGGCGGTTCCATACCCGGGGGCACGAACGGCGCCGGGGCGGGAGGAGTCGCAGGAGCGGCCGCTTGCTTCACCGGCGGCGGCGCCGGCGCCCCGCAACCCAGCGCCAACGCGACGACAAAAGACGTGACCAACGCGTGCAAAGGCTTCATGGCGCGATCGTCCAGGTGGGTGTTCGACTCACTCGAGTATGCCCGCCCCGAAACCTGTCGAATCGCTGTGCCGTGGCGCCGAGTTGCCTTCGCGAACGGGCGGTTTGTGCGGTCCACGGGGTTGGTGACCCATGTTGTTCGGCAAAGCTTCGGCTGGCTTCGAGGCCGGGGCCGAAGATGTCTTACCGCGCGGCGAAGAAGAATCAAAGCTCTCGTCCGCGGCCACGGTGAATTCTTCATTATCGTAGTCGAAGAAGCTGGGGACGTAGCCCGGCAGTTTCGAGCGTGACACCTCGTCGTGATAGGCGGCTACCAGCCGCTCCTGGATCATCTCGCGGCAACTGCAATTGATCGGGTGGGCGATGTCGGCATACAGCTTGGCCCGGCCGTCGTCATCGCGCGGGGCGCGATCATTCTTCAGTCGCAGGCCGCACTGGTTGCAGTACGACGCGCGCAACTGGTTCTTGGCGCGACACTGCGGGCAGCGCGCGGTCAGCTTGCGGCTGGGCATGGCCACGAACGGGCCATTGGTCCCCTCGATAATTTTCAAGTCGCGGACTACGAAGGCGCCGTCGAACGTGATGGAGCAGAACGCGCGAAGTCGTTCGCCCGGTTCTTCCATGAGCTTGATGCGGATCTCGGTGATTTCCACGGCCGTTCTCCTGAGCTGATGTAACAAGGCCGCCTTTAGCCGCACGAATCGTTCGTCGGTTGCTCTGCACGCTCCGTCTCTTACAAGCTTCGCACTACAAACACCTGCCCCAGGTTCAGGGCCCGCATTCTTCCGCCGATCCGTCGGGCCTGCGCCGCCGAGCGACACAGCCCGAAATATGACGTGCCGCTGCCGCTCATCTGGTGCGCCACCACATCGGTCGCGGCAAAGGCCCGCTTCACACGCGCAATGGCTGGTGAGAGGTTCTCGGCTGCTTCTTCCAGTCGATTGAACATATGCTCCGCCACCGGCCGCCAATCGCGGGACTGCAGTGCGGCCACCAACGGCGCAGAGTTCTTGAACTCGTTCGCCGGCTTGCAGGCTTTAAACACAGCGGCTGTTGAGAGCCCCTCCGGCGGTTTGACGATCACAAAGTCCAGGCCGGCCAGCCCCGCGGCCTTGTCGATCCGCTCGCCGCGTCCGCGACATACCGCAGCTCCGCCCGCGAGGAAGAACGGCACGTCGCTACCAAGCTTTGCGGCCATGTCGGCAAGCGCTTCGCGCGAGAGCTTCCCGCCCCGCATCGCATCGACAACGACCAGTGCCGCGGCGCCATCGGTAGATCCGCCAGCCATGCCGGCCTCGGCGGGAATCCGCTTCAACAGCGTCAGAGACAATCCTGATTCTCCGGGAATTAGCTCCGCCGCGCGATAGGCAAGATTGCCGCGATCCTCGGGCAGGCCCGGCACCGGGCCTCCGCTTGCGCGTCGGCAGGACAAGGCGATGCGTGGGGTCGGTTCACTTCGCACGACCAAAGTGTCGTAGAGCGAAATGGGGAGCATTAGCGTTTCAAGCTCGTGGAAGCCATCGGGCCGCTTGCCCAGGACTTCCAGGAACAGATTCAGCTTGGCCGGGGTCCAGAGAGTGAGTTCCCGGCTGATGGCCCCCGAAGATGCCAGGGAAAGTGCGGGAACGAAGCGACCGGCGATCTGGGAGATCGGCGAGTCCGTGTGCGGGCGGGCTCGAAATGCGTCAGAAGGTGCCGTCCAGTAAGCCCGCATCCTCCCTCTCCTTGAGGAGTGTCGCCCCATAAGCGGCTGGGCGACTGTCACTGGCATACCCAAAATCCCTGGGATACCACTTCGAAAGTCTATCCCTGGCGTCGGATGGGGTCAACGCAACTTGTCCGGGCCGAACCCTTGCCGAGGCTCGCCGACTGCCCCACAATCACCGCAAACCGATTCAGCGACGGCGCGGACACGCCCTCGCGCCGGCCGCCCACAAACGAACCTCTCTCGCGGAGCACGAACCATGGTGCGACGATTCGCTTGGCGCCTGATGTTGGCAGTGATGCCTCTGCTGCTGATAACAATCGCCCCGAGACCGGTACAGGCCGGCGCGGCGGACAAGCGATTCGATATCTACTGGATCGATACGGAAGGGGGCGCAGCCACGTTGATGGTCTCTCCCACCGGCGAGAGCATCCTGGTCGACACGGGCAACCCGGGCCCGCGCGACGCCAACCGCATCTTCAAGACCGCCGCCGAAGTGGCCGGCCTGAAGCAGATCGACCACTTGGTGACCACGCACTACCACGTCGACCATTTTGGCGGGGCCTCGCTGCTGGCCACGTTCATTCCCATCAAGAGCGTCTACGACAACGGCGAGTTCGAAGGGGGCCGCGAACGTCCCGACAAGCCCTATCTGGAGTTCAAAGCCGACAAACGCTCCGTGTTGAACCCAGGCGACAAGATTCCGCTAGCCTCCACGGGAGCCGACGGGGCTAAGCTCGAGATCAAATGTCTGGCCGCCCGGCAGACGTTCATCGAGCCGAGCAGCGGCGCGGCCAAGAACGCCGACGAAGGCTGCGTGGCCTATCGCCCCAAGGAGCGCGACAACTCCGACAACGCCAACAGCATCGTGCTGCTGGTATCGTTCGGACCCTTTCGCTTCTACGACGCGGGCGATCTGACCTGGAACATGGAACAGAAGCTGGTCTGTCCGGTGAATCTGGTCGGCACGGTCGACGTTTACCAGGTCACGCATCATGGACTCGACGTGTCGAACAACCCGACCGTCATTAACAGCCTCACACCGACGCTGGCCGTGATGAACAACGGCACCAAGAAGGGCTGCCAGCCCGGCACCTTTGCCTCACTCAAGGCGGCCAAGTCGATTCAGGCCATCTATCAGATGCACAAGAACCTGCGAGAAGACACCGAGAACAACTCTCCCGCGGACTTTATCGCCAATCTGGAAGAAAAGTGCGCGGGCAACTATCTGAAGCTGTCGGTCGATCCGCAAGGCAAGACCTACACGGTCAGCATCCCCGCCAATAAGCACGAGAAGACCTACGAGACCAAGGGAAGCCGCTAGACACGTGAATGTCATTCTGTTTGAAGACGAAACGACGGAGCAACTGAACCCGGTCGCGCTCGCGCGGCCGGTGTTCGGGATCACCTGTGGCAGCTATCGGCTGATCGATCTGGTCGTTCCGACCGCCACGGCGCTGGCTTATGTGGTGCGACCCCACCTGCGGGCGATCGTGGCCGCCGACTATCCGGCCATGACCAGTTGGGTCGGCACGACGGGGCCTGTGCTGCTGGCCAACGGGGCGTTGGTCCCTTCGCAGGAGGTGATCGACACGCTCCGCCGGTTATTCACCGACGGCAAGCCAGGCATCGTGCGCGTGGGGACGCGGATCGCCGCGGCGATTATCTCGCCCAATCTCGCCCCCGAACCCAGGCAGATGACCTGCGATGGTTTTGCGCAGTACCTGGCGAATCTGCCGCTCGCGGATCTGGACGCGAAGCTGCCGTTGTTTCAGCATCCGCACGATGTGGTCCGGCATCACCTGCAGATCATGGGTCCGAACCTTGAGCATCGTCTGGCCCACGGCGCGTACCGCGAGATCGCCCCGGGCGTGTTCGCGGCCGAAGGAGCCGAGCTAGGCCAGTATGTCGTCACCGAGACCAAGGCCGGCCCCATCATTCTGGAAGCGGGCGCCAAGATCGGCCCGTACTGTTATCTCACCGGGCCGGTCCACATCGGCCGCTCCGCCCGGGTGATCGAGCATTCGGCCATCAAGGACCGCGTCTCGCTGGGTCACACGACCAAGGTGGGCGGAGAGGTCGAAGGCTCGATCATCGAGCCCTTCACCAACAAGCAGCATCACGGCTTCCTCGGGCACAGCTACCTGGGGAGTTGGGTGAATCTGGGCGCGGGGACCTCGAACAGCGACTTGAAGAACACGTATGGCGAAGTGAACATGGAGTACAACGGCCACAAGGTCTCCACCGGCATGCAGTTTGTCGGCTGCATGGTGGGGGACTACGCCAAGAGCGCCGTGAACACCAGCATCTTCACGGGCAAAGTGGTAGGAGTCGGCAGCTTGCTTTATGGCTTTGTGACGACGAACGTGCCGAGCTTTGTGAACTACGCGAGGTCCTTCGGCCAGGTGACGGAAGTCCCGGTGGAGGTAGTGATCCATTCGCAGCAGCGAATGTTCGCCCGGCGAAACGTGGAGCAGCGCCCTTGCGATGTGCAACTGCTGCACGACATGCACGCTCTCACTCGCAATGAGCGGCAGATCGCGGGCGAGCCTCTGGCACTGTAGATCTCTTCCCCGTCAACGCAAAATGCCCCGCAAATTGCGGGGCATTTTGGTGATTTCTCTCAGCGAGCCGACGACCTACCGAGTGTAGGTCGGGGCCTGCGTGCCGTAGGTCGGCGGATAGCTGTTGCCGCCCGTGCTGCCGGTGCTCGGGTACGAGCCGCTCGTGCTGGGATAGCTGCCGCCCGAAGCGGGAGCCGAGGCACCAGCAGCCGGATAGCCGGAAGCTCCGGTCCCAGGATAGCTGCTCGGTGCAGCGCTAGTTCCGGTGCTGGGATAGCTGGTCGCGCCGGTCGCCGGGTAAGACGAAGCCGCGCCGGGATAGCCACCCGAGGCAGTGCCGGTGGCAGGCTCGCTGGCCGGGTATCGGCGAGCAGTGTCGTTCTCGGGAGCGTACGAGGGATCCACCACGCTGCCGCGAGCGCTCGAACCGTAGCCGGAGGCCGGCGCGGTCGAAGCCGATCCGCTCGAAGGAGGCAGGCTCGAAGGCAGGCTCGATCCCGAAGGATAACCGTTGCTGGCCGGAGCGGCCGCACCCGTCGCCGGATAGCTCGCACCGCCGGTCGCCGGATAGCTGGTGGCGGGATATCCGCCGGCAGCCGCCGGGGCCGAAGTCGTGGGAGCGGCACTACGCGGAGCGTAGCTGCCCGTGCTGCCGGGGCGATAACCGCCGCTCGGCTCGCTGGCCGGTGTAGCAGCCGGATAGCCGCCCGCAGCAGGCGATTCGCTGCTGGGATAGCTGCCCGCCGCGGGGCTGGCGCCGCGGGGTTCGTAGTTCGATCCGGCCGCAGGATAGCCGCCCGTCGAGCTGCCCGTGCCGGGATAGCTCGAGGCACCCGTGCCGGGATAGCTCTCGCTGGTGGCTCCGGTGGGAGTCACACCGGCCGCATCGCGGCGATAGTCATTGCGAGCGTCGGCCGTGCGGATGTCGGTTTCGCGAGCACCCGGATAACCGCCGGTCGGCTCACGCTCATAGCTCGGGGCCGGAGTCTTGGAAGCGTACGGGTTGCCCGCATCGTTGGGCGTCGCGCCGTAGGGGCTGGCCGGGCTCTCGCTCGACGGATAGCCCGACGACGCGTAAGGCGACTTCGGAGTGCTGTAAGGACTGGCCGAACGGTCGGCCACGGCCGTTGCACCCGAAGGAGCCCCGTAACCGCTGCCGTAACCGCCGGTCTTGCCGGGAACCGCAGCCCCCAGATCGCCGGCGGGATACTTCGATCCGGCAGCGTCGCTGGGGAACTTGCTCGTTCCGCCGGCCGTGCTGGCCAGATCGGCCGGTGTCTTGCTGCCCAACGTGGGCGAGGTCGCGCTGGCGCCCGAAGCACCCGCAGGTCCTTCGGCGAAGCGACGGCCGCTGGCGACCTGAGCCGCGCCAGCGCCGGCAGCGCCGGAGTTCAGCGAAGCCTGACCAGGCGAGCCGATCGCGTTGGCCCCGGCAAGCTGAGCGGTCTGGGACGGAAGGGCCGGCGCGCCCGTGGCGGCCGGAGCGTTCTGAGCATACTCGGTGAAGCCAGGGGATTTGCTCTTCCCCAACTTCCACCAGTTGCTGCTGGCTCCACTCGATGCACAACCCGACGCGGCAAGAAGGGCCGTCGTCACGATGGCAATCCCTTTAGGCGATGCTCGCATCGCTGTCCCCTTTTATCTACGAGATGGAATCCCGGCTGCTCCCCCGACAAAGCGGTCGGTAGAGTCCCCAGGAACTTGATTCAAGATGTGAGCTGCCGCCCGAAAACCGCGCGGCTGCCCGCGAGCCGACCGTTGCTCCCTTGGAACACGGCCGATGTGCGAGCGCCCTGCCTCTTATTTCGACTTGAGAGGCCACGCGAATAAACAAATTGTGCCGGACTTGCCGTTTGATCCGGTTGTCAGGATCTTGACGGGCCGGGATTATAGAAGCGGCCCGGCAGGGGTCAACCGCAGTATTGCCGCGGAAAACAGCAGGGAATCGCTGGGCAACGGGCCTTTCCGGTGCAGCCGCGGTGCTAGCGGCGGTTGGCCGTCAGGCAACCAGTCCCAGCGCCACGGAATAACGGGCGATTGTTTCCCCGGGCGTGGCTCGTAAGATCAGTTTGAGGCAAACTGGATTTGCCCGGATGCGATGCCAGGTGCGGAGCCCATGATGGATGCCAAGCAGCTTACTGATGAACAACTGGCCCGACTGGCCACGCACCTGTCCACGCGCAGGTCGATCATCCTGCATTGCTGGCGCATGGCGGTCGAGAACGATCCAGAACTGACGGCCTCGGCCTCTTTGCCCCGTACGCAGTTCAACGACCACATCCCCGAGTTGCTCGAGGCCTTCGAGAAGAGCCTGTTTGTCTGGCCCCGGCCCGAGAGTGTGGCTGCGGAAGAACAGCGAAAAGAAGACTCGGCGAGTCATGGCCTGCAGCGCTGGCAGCAAGGTTATCACCTGCGCGAGGTGACCCACGAATGGGGGCACCTTCATATGTGCCTGGCCGGGGAACTGGCCAGCTATTCCACGAGCCATCCCGACCTGCTTCCGGAAGTGATGCCAACCGCCTGGAAGGCACTGGCTAAGCTGTGCAGCCAAGGAGTCAGCGAAAGCACCTCGCAGTTCTTCCACCTGCAGCAGACCGAGGCCGAGGGGCATGTTCGCGACATGGAGCAGACCTTGGATCAGGTGCGGGCGATGGAGCGTCGACGCGCGGAGCTATTTCGCCAGGCGGCACATGATTTGCGCGGCAACGTGGGTGTCGTGAAGAACGTAACCTCGGGCTTGGTGCGCCCGGCACTTCCCGAAGAGATACGCGACGAGTTCCTCAAGCTGCTGGAACGGAGCGTGACCTCGCTGCATTCCATGCTGGACGAGGTGATGGACCTAGCGAGGTTGCAAGCCGGGCACGAACTGCGAGATGTGCAGCCCCTGGATGTCGCGAAGCTGCTTCGCGACCTGGCCGAGAACCTGCAGCCGCTGGCAAGGGAACGCGGCTTGTACCTAAGGGCTGAAGGCCCCGAGATGCTGCTGGTGGAAGGGGACGCCCCGAAGATTCGACGCATCACTCAGAATCTGTTGCTGAACGCCCTGAAGTATACGCAAACCGGCGGCGTACTCCTCGGTTGGGGAGACAGCCGAAACAACGATTCGCGGCGCTGGATGCTGTGCGTGCAGGACACCGGACCGGGAATTCATGCCGGGCCTGGCTCGCCGATCGCCAGCGCCTTGCAGGATGCGACCTCGGAATCACATCAAGTGGACGAAAAGGCTGGCCAGGGCAAGTCCGAATCGGCCCCTGCCGAGAAGGCCATGCCACGCGTATCTCCTCACCCGGACAATCGTCCCGTGCATCAGGAGCGGGGCGAGGGGATCGGGCTGTCGATCGTCAAACGTCTCTGTGAACTACTGGACGCCAGTGTTGAGCTTGAATCGAACGTAGGCGAAGGGACGACATTCCGTGTGATGTTTCCCAGGCAATATGAAGCGGCGAAAGAAAAAGGCGGAGCCGCTCCGTAGCCTTGAGGGACTGCCGTTGGCTCGGACCTACTTGCCGCCCAACGAGATCAGGTGGTGGAATGTTCGCAGGTAGAGCTTGCCGTCGGCCACCGCGGGGGTGGAGTGCGAGCCTTCGCCCAAGTCGACCTTGGCGATCTCCTTAAAGTCCTTGGTGGCCGAAAGGACCCAGCAGTCCCCTTCGCAGGACATCACATAAATTCGGTCCTGCACGATCACCGGCGAGCCAAAGAAGTTGCCCCCCAGTCGCTGCTGCCAGACCTTCTCGCCGGTCTTGGCGTTGTAGCAACTGGCCGTCCCTTTGTCGCTGATCAGGAACAGCAGGTCCCCCAGCGCGATCGGCGTAGGAACGTAGGGCATCGTGGCCGAACCTTCCAGCTTGTAGCTCAGGTTCGTGGCCGAAACATCGCCCGTGGTGCCGGGCTTCACGGCGACCAGGTAGTTGCCGCCGCCGCCTGAGCCGCAACTGGCGGTCAGCAGTCCGCCAGCCAGCACGGGCGACGAGCAGGACCGCATGGTGAGCAACTGCGAAGAGTCCCACAGGGTCTTGCCGGTCTTGGGGTCGACGCCCGAGACGCCATGGGCGCGGCTGTTGACGATCAACTGCGGCGCGCCGCGATCGGGCTGATAAACCATGGGGGTCGAATAGGCCGTCCCTTGCGTGACTTGCTTCCGGTCGGTCTTCCAACGTAGTTTGCCGGTTTCGCGATCCAGGGCCGCGATGCTGCTGGGGCCGTCCTGCTCGTTGGGAACGATGACCATGTCTTCGTACACGATCGGCGAGGCGCCGCAGCTATGCTGGCTCTCGAAGGGGCCCAGGTCCATCGACCACTTCTCGCTGCCGCTGTGATCGAGGGCGGTAACGGTGTAGGCCTCGGGCGTAGAGAAGACGACGTAGACGTGCTTTTCGTCGCAGCAAGGCGTGGCCGAGGCAAAGCTGTTGAACTTGTGTTTGGTGTGATTTTTGGAGTTGAACGGCTTGTTCCACAGCGTCTTGCCATCGGCAGCCGAAAGGCACAGGACCGTGCGCTGCTCGCCCACTGCGGTCGTCAGAAAGATCTTGTCCCCCCACAGCACAGGCTGCGAGTGGCCATCGCCGGGGACTTCGACCTTCCAGTTGTAGTCATCAGCGGTCCAGTTGGCGGGAATCCCTTTGGCGTTACTGACGCCGGTGCCGTTGGGTCCGCGGAAGCGGGTCCATTCGCTGACCCCTTCCTTCACGGCCGAGCCGGGGGCGGCCAGCCCGATGGTCCGAATCGGCAGCTTGGCCCCTTGCCGGGTCAGCAGCGTGCGCAGGCCTTCCAGCGAGTTATGATTCTGGGCGATGCGTCGCGCCAGGGCTTCGGTCCCCTTCTCGCCCGCGAGCACCGCCAGGGCCTGCTCGGCCTCGAGCATGGCGGCCGTGGCCTCCTCCAGCTTTTTGGTGTTGGCCAGCTTGCGGGCTTCGTCGATTTTTTTGCCGATGGCCACGCTCTTTTCGAGCTGCTCGGGCGAGATCTGGGCGAAAGCCGGCAACGCGCACAGGCAGGCCAGCAGAACGAAGGCTACCGGAAGGACTCGGCGGGAAAGGGCGTGGGGCATGGAGAAGTACCTCGCGGAAGTAGCGGTCATGGCGGGCTTAGTGGGATGATGGCTCAACGTCGGTGAATATTTGGATGCGTCGAGCGAGAAGCGCGGAATCCTCCCCCCACGGAGTTTTTTCCGAGCCGTAGGGAAATGGTAACGGAGTGGTGGGCGAAAAGAAAGAAACTTGGCTCGGGGGAGGGATGGGCAGAGGATTTGAAAGTTGAAATTTGAGATTTGAGATGGAAATACGGTAGAAGGAAAACGGAAGACAGAAAATGGAAAGCAGTGTCCGCAGATGAAATGCAGAGGAAACTTGTTTTTCGCCTTCCCATCTCAAATTTCAAATCTCAAATCTGAAGTGCGGTTTGACATAGTCCCCCTTGCAATGGACCCTTCAGAACGCTCTTGCTTGCGCGCTTTTAGTATGCGACGCTCAAGCGATCCAACCTCTCCGTTTTCCTTTTTAGGGTCTGCCCATGCTTTCGCGTCGCACGTTCCTCAAGAACACAGGCGTCTGTCTGGCGGGCGGGCTGGGATGGGCCACGGGGTTACAGAACGCAATGGCAACTGCAGCCGAGCCCGCGGGCCTGGTGATTGATACGCATCAGCATTTGTGGGACCTGGAGAAGCTCAAGCTGCCTTGGCTGAGCGGCGCGCCTGAGATCTTGAAGCAGACGTATCACCTGAAGGAATACGCTAAGGCGACCGCCGGGTTGAACGTGAAGGCGGTCTACATGGAGGTCTATGTCGATCCGGCCTTGCTGGTCGACGAGGCCGAGCATGTGCTGGGCCTGTGCCGCGAAGGGACGGCGACCGTGGCGGCCGTGATCGGTTGCCGGCCCGAATCGCCCGAGTTCAGCGCGTATTTGAAGCGGTTTCAGGATACGCCGCAGGTGAAAGGGATGCGGCGTATTCTCCACGAGGCGGAAACGCCGGCCGGCTTCGCGCTGAAAGAGCCGTTTGTGAAGAGCGTGCGGATGTTGGGCGAGCGGAAGCTGTCCTTCGATCTGTGTCTGCGGCCGATGGAGCTCGACGACGGCGTGAAGCTGGCCGAGCTTTGCCCTGACACGCGAATGATTGTCGATCACTGCGGCAATGCCGATCCGAAGGCGTTCAACTCGAAGCTGGCGGGGGACGAAAAGCCTTGGCACGAAGTCGCCCCCTGGAAGCGCGGCATCGAGGCGCTGGCCAAGAAGCCAAACACGATCTGCAAGATCTCCGGGGCGGTGGCGCGACTCCCCAAGGGGGGCGATGCCGGCGATTTGGCGCCGATCGTGAATCACTGTCTGGACACGTTCGGTCCCGATCGCGTGGTGTTTGGCAGCGACTGGCCGGTCTGCCTGCTGGGGCGACCGTTGGCCGAATGGGTGTCGATGCTGACCGAGATCGTGAAAGGGCGGAGCGAAGCCGACCGGAAGAAGCTGTGGTCGGAGAACGCCGTGCGGCTGTACGGGCTGAAGGTTTAGGGGAAGTGGCTTCTGTTGAAGCACGACGGTCATTAGCGTTGACCCCGAATGGCAACGCTGTAAGAGATTCTTCTATTGGCGTTGGCCCCATCATTTGAGCCCCGTTTACGGGGCTTCTTCGGCGAAGCCGTCCTAGGCCCGTGCTTTAGCACGGGTCGATGCGACAACCAAGCGGCCATGAACGTATCTGATGCGACGAGCCCCATTCATGGGGCTTCTCGCTGAATCGGCTTTAGCCGTCGGATCTGCGGCATGGTTTCCCATCAGGACGCATCTCGATGTTGAATGGCTTAAACCGTTGGTTCGAAAGCCCCGTGAACGAGGCTGCAATCTAAATGAATCAAATTCTCTTCGTCCTTTGACACCCGTGCTAAAGCACGGGCCTAAGACGGCTTCGCCGAAGAAGCCCCGTAAACGGGGCTCAAAGGCAGATGCATGTCGCCTAGAAGTGGCAGTTGCTCGAGCGCACGCCATCAGGGACGGAGGCAAAGCGCTGCGGGTGAACTACCCCGCGCGGCGAACCTGTTGCCGGGGAGGCACGTTGCACTCGTCGTCGTGCTCGGCCAGACGCAGGGTCGGCGCTTCGAGCGGACGTTCGTCGGCCAGTTCGGCCATCCGGCCTTGATGGGCCACGATGTCGCCCCACTCCAGGCAGCCCCACATGCGACCGGCCACGTGCAGCGCCATGCGGCCTTTGCCCAGCCGACGGAGCGATTCGTAGCCGGCGACAAAGGGATGCGACGAGAGAGCCCGCAACCAGCCGGCGGCCTTCGCGCTTCTCCAGAAGAGACGCTCGACCGAGCGGCCGTACTGGAACTCGCCCCACAGGCCGCGTGCGTCGCCTTCCGAGGCCAAGGTGACCTGCGAGTTGGGCTCGAAGATGGCTTGGCCGCCAGCCGCGCGAATTCGCAAGGCAAGCTCCACATCAGCCAGATCGGGGACCATGCTGGCGTCGAACATGCCGACGCGCTCCAGGGCCTCGCGGCGAAGGAACCCGGCCCGGATCGAACAGCCCAACACGGCTTGTGCTTGCAGATGGCGGTCGGTTTCGGAGCGGGCGCCGCGGCAGATCACCGCACCGCCGGCATGGTAATCGAGTCCCGCCGAAACGACGCATGGTTGTGCCAGGATGCTGGTAGCAATCAGGGGAGCCACCAGAGCGGTCCGCGGATCGGCAAAGTGGGCCAGCGCCGCGTCGGTCCAGCCGGGCGTGACGCGAGCGCCGCATTCCAGCAGATGGACGACCTTGCCGTTGGTCTCGGCCAAGGCGGCGTTCAGACTGGCGACCAGTCCCGCCTTTTTGGGCGGCGTGAGGAAGCGGACTTCGCCCGCCAACTCATACGGGTCCTGATAGCCGCAGCCGTTGACTACCAGGATCTCGGTATCGGCGGGTCGGTTTTCAAGTACCGACAGCAGGCCGCTCTCGAGGAGTTCGGTGGAGTGCAGCGCGGGAATTACGATCGAGAGCCGAGGCACCGGGCAACCTTTAAGGGGGGCCATCGAATAGGCGAGCGGGATTATGAGGAGTAGGCAAACTGTGTCAATTGCAGCTTGCCGGTACGACCGCTGGCATTGGTCTTATCGGCAAAACGGGCAGACGCGCCGCAATCGCATCCATAAACTTTCCCACAATCAAAGGAGTGGTGTGCCGCCCTGTGCTGGGTACAGTTCGCCCGTTGCGACCCTGCTTCCCGCTGACATTCCGATGAGGTGATGTAAGTTATTGATTTGCATCGCTTTATATCACCGCCCCCGGGACTTCCGCCCGTTGAGAATCCCCTGGCAAACGACTATATTACTGTGCTCGTTTGCCAGCAGGCTTGCTGGCACGCGAGACGACTGCATGCGATCACCTGAAAGGATGTCACTTGGCGACGAACGGATCTGACAATCCCCCCGGCACTCCCCCGGGCGGGCACTCCTTTTTGAATGGCGGCGGACGGATCGTCGAGTTGGCGATCGAGGACGAACTGAAGGACGCTTACCTCACCTACTCGATGAGCGTGATCGTCAGCCGCGCCTTGCCCGACGTTCGCGACGGGCTGAAGCCTTCGCAGCGGCGCATTCTGGTCGCCATGAACGACCTGAATCTTCGCCCCGGCGCGCCCCGCGTGAAGTGCGCCAAGATCTCGGGCGATACCAGCGGTAACTACCATCCGCACGGCGAGAGCGTTATCTATCCCACCCTGGTCCGCATGGCCCAGGAGTGGAACATGCGGCACACGCTGATCGATAAGCAGGGGAACTTCGGCTCGATCGCCGGCCTGCCTGCGGCCGCCATGCGATATACCGAAGCCCGCCTGTCGAGCGTGGCCGCGCTGCTGCTCGAGGATCTGGACCAGGACACCGTCGACTTTGTTCCGACCTATGACGAGCGGCACACGGAGCCGACGGTCCTTCCCTCGCGATTCCCCAACCTGCTGGTGAACGGCGCCGGCGGCATCGCAGTCGGCATGGCCACCTCGATCCCGCCGCATAACTTGGGCGAGGTCTGCGCGGCCCTGATCCGCGTCCTCGACGAGCCAAACGTCTCAATCGACGAGCTGATGGAGATCCTGCCCGGCCCCGATTTCCCCACGGGGGGCATCATCTGCGGCTCGGCCGGCATCCGTCAGGCCTATTACACTGGCCGCAGCTCCATTGTGTTGCGAGCCCGGGCGAAGATCGAAGAGCACGGCAAGGATCGCCACCGGATTATCATCAGCGAGATCCCTTATCAGCAGACCCGCGATCGGATTGAAGAGAAGATCGCCGAACTGGTGAACGAAGACCGCATCAAGGACATCTCGGCGATTCGCAACGAAAGCGATCTGCACGAGCCGGTCCGCCTGATCTGCGAGCTGAAGAAGAACGCCGACCCCGAGGTGGTGCTGGCGCAGCTCTATCAGTTCTCTCCGCTGCAAGAGACCTTCTCGCTGATCCTGGTGGCGCTGGTCGACGGCAAGCCGCGCACGCTGACCATCCGCGAGATGCTGCAGGAGTTCCTGCGGCATCGCGTCACGGTCATTCGCCGGCGGACGCAGTTCCAACTGGCCAAGGCCCGCAAGCGCAAGCACACGGTCGAAGGCCTGCTGCTGGCCTTTGCCAACATCGACGAAATCATCCGCATCATCCGCCAGTCGAAGACCCGCCCGGAAGCCAAAGAGGGCTTGATGGGGGTCGAGTGTCCGGCCTCGATGATGCAGCGGGCGCTGGGGGACGAAGGCTTCGCCAGCTTCCAGGAGGAGCGTGGTGCCAGCGATGTCTACACGCTTACGGCCGTGCAGGCCGACGCGATCCTGTCGATGACGCTGGGTCAGCTCGTCAATCTGGAACAGGAAAAGCTCGGCGAAGAACATCGCGAGCTGCTGAAGGAGATTGGCGAACATATTCGGATTCTGTCGGACGAAAAGCACATTCACGATTTGATTCGCGAAGAGCTGGCCGAGATTCAGAAGAAGCATCAGAACCCGCGCCGCACCGAGATCAGCACCGAAGAGCTGGGTAACGTGAACCTCGAGGATCTGATCCCCGAGGAGACGATGGTGGTCACGATCAGCCACCAGATGTACATCAAGCGGACTCCGTCGAGCGTCTATCGCTCGCAGAAGCGCGGCGGCAAGGGGCTGACCGGAGCCAAGGCCGACGACGAGGATCCGATCGAGCATCTGTTCGTCGCCAGCACGCACGCCTATCTGCTGTTCTTTACGAACATGGGCAAAGTCTTCTGGCAAAAGGTCTACGATCTGCCGCAGCTGGGGCGCGAAAGCAAAGGCCGCAACGTGGTGAACCTGTTGCGACTGGAAGAGGGAGAGCGGATCGCCGCCTGCCGCCCCGTCCGCGACTTCACCGAGCAGGGCCGCTTTTTGATGATGGCCACCCGCAAGGGGCTGGTGAAGAAGACCGCACTGGAGGCCTACAGTCGACCGCTTAAGGGGGGGCTGATCGCCATCAAGCTCCGTCCCGATGACGAGTTGGTCGACGTGGTCATCACCTCGCCCGGCCAGGAAGTGGTGCTGACCACCGCCAACGGCATGGCCATCCGCTTCAACGAGTCCGACGCCCGCCCGATGGGCCGCAATACGTCGGGGGTGAAGGGGATTAACCTGTCGAAGAACGATCAGTTGGTCGCCATGGTGGTGGCCGATCCCGAAGCCACGCTGCTGACCGCCTGCCAGAACGGCTACGGCAAGCGGACTCCGTTTGGCCCCAACGAGCCGGTCGATGAACCGCCACCGGCCGATGCCGAAGGGGAAGAAGGAGCTGTCGAACCGGCGGGCGAAGCAGCCCCCGCGCCGGAGCCTGCCACCGAAGCCGAGACCGAAGAGGCCGGCAGCGAAGAAGCCTCCAGTTCGCAGCGCTACCGCACGCAGCGCCGCGGCGGCAAGGGGCTTCGCGACATCAAGACGACCAACCGCAACGGGCCGGTGGTCTCCGCGGTCAGCGTGGTCGACGGGGACGAAGTGCTGATGATTACCGCAGGCGGCAAGCTGCAGCGGATCAAGGTCTCGGACGTGAGCCTTGTGGGCCGCAACACCCAAGGGGTGCGGATCATGACGCTGGACGAAGCCGATACGCTGGCCGCGGTGGTTCGTGTTCCACTCGAAGAGAAGTTGCCGGACGATAAGCTCGAAGAGTCGAACGGGACCGAGTAAGCGTACTGATGAAAGCACTGGTCACCGGTATCACGGGATTTGCAGGAGGGCACCTGGCGGCGCACCTGCTGGCGCTGGGGGACCAGTTGCTGGGGACTTCGCGCGGGGCGGCTGTCTGCACGCTTCACCCGTGGCAGTTCGCCAAGCCAGGGCGGTTGACCGAAACGCTGGATGCCGCGCGGCAGTCATCGGTACTGGGGTCGCTGGATCAGGCATCGGACGAAGCTCAATCTCAGATCGACGCAGCGGCGAATCCTATGCTGGCCGCAGCCGGCGAGGTGAGCCAGCAATCGATCGACCAGTACACCCAGGCTATGGAGCGGGCACAGGCGGCCATCGCCGCCGCCAGGGGGCACCTAAGCAGCCTGGCAAAGTCGCTGCCAGCGATTCAACAGCCGCCGCGTCTGGCAACCATTCCGTTGGTGCTGTGGGATGTCACCGAGCCGGTTCCCGGCGTGGTACTTGACCGGATCGCTGCATTCGAGCCCGATGTGATCTTCCATCTGGCAGCCGAGAGCATCCCCTCGAAGTGCTCGCTCCCTGGGCAGAGCACTCCCACGGCAGAAGCCTGGAGCGCCAACGTCGGCAGCGTCTCGAACGTACTGGCCCTGGCCGAGGGGCTGCCGCGTCGTCCCAAAGTGGTGATTCTAAGCAGCTCGCAGGTATACGCTCCGGCCGCGCCGGATGCGGGCCCCTTGCACGAGGATTTTCCCGTGGCGCCGGTCAACGGATACGGCAAGACCAAGCTCGCCGCCGAGCACGAAGCGCTGCGTGCCGTCGACGGCGGCTTGCAGGTCGTCATCGCCCGGGCCTTCAATCACTCGGGCCCCGGACAGTGGCCGCCGCTGATGTTGCCCGAATGGTGCGAGCAACTCGCGTCGGGCAGCGCGTCGCTGCGCATCCAGTCGGCCGATTCCTGGGTCGATCTTACGGACGTGCGCGACACCGTGCGGGCGTATCGTCTGCTGGCCGAGCGCGGCGTCTCGGGCACGGCCTATAACATCGGCTCCGGAGTCTCTCGCCGTACGGGAGACATCCTGAAGGTTCTGCTCGAACTGGCCGGCCCGCGGCAAGTGATCGAAACCAACGCGCGCACGATTCACGGACCTGTGGCCGATACGAGCCGCTTGCAGAAGACGACCGGTTGGAAGCCGGAAATCTCGCTCCAGGAGATGCTGACCGATACATTGGCCTGGTGGCGCACCGCCCCGCGCCGCCCCCTTTCCCACACCTAGTCTTGGTCAAAGGACTGACGGATGAAGATCGCAATGATTGGCACGGGCTACGTCGGCCTGGTCACGGGCACCTGCCTGGCGGAAAGCGGCAACGATGTCACCTGCGTCGACATCAATCAGGCCAAGATCGAGGCTCTCTCGGCCGGCAAGATTCCCATCTACGAGCCGGGCTTGGCCGAGCTGGTCTCGCGGGGCCGCAAACTCGGCAACCTGCACTTCACCACCGACCTGGCCAAGGCCTGCGAGAAAACCCGCCTGGTGTTTCTGGCGGTCGGAACTCCGCAGGGCGATGACGGCCATGCCGATCTCTCGGGGCTGTGGAAGGCCGTCGACGCGTTGGCCAAGGTTATTCCGGAAGACGCCATCGTGGTGGTCAAGAGCACGGTTCCCGTGGGGACGAACTCGCAACTCTATCAGCGGCTGAACAAGCTGACCGGGCGCGACTGCGATGTGGCCTCCAACCCCGAGTTCCTCAAGGAAGGGGCCGCGATTGAAGACTTCACCAAGCCCGACCGCGTCGTGGTGGGCGTGCGCCGTGAACAGGTATCGGCCGTGCTGCACGATCTCTACCGCCCGTTCCTGCGGACCGAGCATCCTTTTTTGGTGATGTCGCCCGAAAGCGCCGAGATGACCAAGTACGTGGCCAACGCCATGCTGGCCACCAAGATCAGCTTCATCAACGAGATGGCCAACCTGAGCGAGCGGGTCGGGGCCGACATCAACGACGTCCGCCGGGGGATCGGCCACGACCAACGAATCGGCTTTCAGTTCCTGTTCCCAGGCGTCGGCTACGGCGGTAGCTGCTTTCCCAAAGACATCCGCGCGCTCGAAGCCACGGCCAAGCTGACCGGCATGGAGTCGCGGATGATGGCTGCCGTCGACGCGGTGAACGACGAACAAAAGACGGTTCTGCAGACCAAGATCGAGAAGCATTTTAAAGGCGACCTGAAAGGGAAGACGATCGCCGTGTGGGGGCTGTCGTTCAAGCCGCGCACGGACGACATCCGCGAAGCCCCGGCGTTGGTACTGGTCGATCGGCTGCTGGCCTTGGGGGCCAAGGTGCAGGTACACGATCCCGAAGCGATGCCCAACGTCCGCGAGATCTACGGCGACAAAGTGATCTACGCGAAAGAGCCGCTGGCCGCGCTCGACGGCGCCGACGCGCTGGCCATCGTGACCGAGTGGAATGAGTTCCGCCATCCGGACTTCGAGCAGATGAAGAAGCGGCTGAAAAGCCCGCTGATCTTTGACGGACGGAATCTGTTCGACTTGAAGACGATGCAGAACGAGGGCTTCACGTACCACTCGATCGGCCGCGTAACGGTCGTGCCTGGCGGCAAGTAGGGGGCTGACGCCGCAAATCGATTCCCCTGGCGCATGGCTTGGGCTAGTCTACTTCCAACTGTCGCGCCGACTGTACGACCTGATTGTGACCGAAGCGGACCCTCGATGAACGCAACGAAAGCCGTGGCAGCGGTGGCCGATGCGCTTCTGCCCAAACGACTCCGCACGGGCGATTCGCAGGCGCGGTATCGCGCGCTGCTGGTGCTGGGCTTTACCGGATCGGCGATCATCTGGGGACCGCTGTTTGCCATCCTACACTTTTTTGTCCTCGATCGGCCATTGCTCGGGTACCTGGCGCTGTTTGCTGTGGTCCACGGGCTGATGGTGCTGGGCGTGCTGCGCTGGACCGGTTCGCTTAAGCTGGCAGGGCATCTGTTTTCGATCACGCTGATTCTCAATCTCACGGTCTTTGCCTGTCTGAACGGGGGCTTCTCGGCCTCGGCCCTGCTTTGGGCGCCGGTCGTTCCCATGGTCGGGACGCTGTTGGCAGGGCGACGCGCGGGTCTGCTTTGGACCCTGGTCTTCATCACCGAGATCGTGATCCTGTATCTGCTGGAGCAGCGCTACGGGCCATTCCCCTCGCAGCTGGACGCCCACGGCATGAAGACCACCATGCTGATGTCGCTCATCGGCGTGCAGTTGCTCTCGTTCTCGCTCTGCTTCTGCTACGAGTCGCTCAAGAACAAGGCTTCCGACGACCTGGCCGCCGAACAGCAGAACCTGAAGCAACTGCTGAGCGCCCAGGAGATCGAGCGGCAACTGCTGGCCTATGACATTCACGATGGCATTATCCAGATGATGACCGGCGCGGCCATGCACCTGGACGCCGCCATCGCACAATATGGGCCCGACGATTCTTCATCGGACGAAATGGAGGTCGCTCGCGCGCTCTTGGCCAACTCGATCGGCGAAGCCCGACGGCTGGTCGGTGGGCTGCGTCCTCCGATCTTGGACGAGTGCGGCCTGGTGGCCGGCATTGAGTATCTGATCGCCGAGCATCCCAAGCTCAAGGTCCGTTTCGAGCATGCCGCCGACCTGAGCCGGCTGAGTCCGTTGATCGAGACTTCGCTGTTTCGCATCTGCCAGGAGTCATTGGCCAATGCCGCGAAGTACAGCGCGGCCGAACTGGTCGAGATCTGCCTGTCTCGCAAAGACGACTCCGTCTCACTCGAGGTGCGGGACGATGGCCTGGGGTTTGCGTCCACGGCCGACCTTGAAACCCGGACGACGGCTCTGGTCGACGCCAAGAACTTTCTTCGCTCGCCCTATGCCGACGCCAAGGGGCTGGGCAAGGCGGCCCCCGAAGATGATCTGCGATTCGGTCTGCAGGGAATCCGCCAGCGCGCCAGATTCCTCGGCGGCCGGGCAGAGATCAAAAGCCAGCAAGGGGGAGGGACGACGATCTTGGTGCAGGTGCCGCTGGGGTGAGGCAGGGGAGGAAGAATTGAACCACAGAGGCACAGAGACACAGAGAAAGAAGAAAGGAAAGAAAGAAGGAAAGAAAGAAGTGACCGAGACTGACTGCCGTTTATGCTCGTGCTATGTGTGAATAGGGAACCTTTCACTCTTAGTAGTTCGCTGGTTACTCACTTCTTCCTTCCTTTCCTTCTCTGTGTCTCAGTGCCTCTGTGGTTCATTTCATTTCTTCTTCGCCAGCACTCTCATATTTCTTCAAGCGAGTCCTTGCCTTCCCGGGTGGCCATCGCCTCTCAGACTACTATACTATTGTGCATGGCACTCGATCTCTTTCATCCGCTGATCCGAGAGTGGTTCACCAGCCGATTTGGCGATCCGACGGAGCCGCAGCGGCTCGGTTGGCCCCATATTGCCGCAGGACGCAATACGCTCATTGCGGCGCCCACGGGCTCGGGTAAGACGCTGTCGGCCTTTCTGGGGTGCCTGGACAGCCTGGTTCGCGAGGGGCTCGACGGCACCCTGCAAGACGTGACCCGCGTGGTCTACGTCTCGCCGCTCAAGGCGCTCTCGAACGACATCCGGCGGAACCTGGAAGTACCCCTGGCGCAGTTGACCGAGCTGGCCCACGAGCGCGGCCTGGATCTGCCGGCGATCCGTTCGCTGGTCCGGACAGGCGACACCCCGATGGCCGAGCGGCAGGGGATGCTCAAGCGGCCTCCGCATATTCTGGTCACCACGCCCGAGTCGCTCTATCTCGTGCTGACCTCACCGAAGAGCCGCGAGATCCTGCGCACCGTCCGCACGGTGATTGTGGACGAGATCCACGCCTTGGCGCGCGACAAGCGGGGTTCACACCTGTCGTTGTCGCTGGAGCGGTTGGATGCGATCTGCGAGCGCCCGCCGGTCCGAATCGGCCTGTCGGCCACGCAAAGTCCGATCGAGGACATCGCCGGCTTTCTTACCGGGGCGGACCGACCGTGCCAGATCGTAGACGTGGGGCATCTGCGCGATCTTGATCTGGCACTCGAGGTCCCTCCCACCGAGTTGGAAGCGGTCTGCTCGCATGAGTCGTGGGCCGAGATTTACGGCCGGCTGGTCGAGCTGATCCAGTCGCATCGCAGCACGCTGGTGTTTGTGAACACCCGCCGGCTGGCCGAGCGGATGGCCCACCAGTTGAGCGAACTGCTGGGGCCCGAAGCGGTGGCCAGCCATCATGGCAGCCTGTCGCGCGAGATCCGCCTGTCGGCCGAAGAGCGGCTGAAGCGGGGCGAACTGAAGGCGATCGTCGCCACGGCGTCGCTCGAGATGGGGATCGACATCGGCTACATCGACCTGGTCTGCCAGATCGGCTCCCCTCGGGCAATCGCCACCTTCCTGCAACGGGTTGGCCGCTCGGGCCACTCGCTGGGGGCGCTCCCCAAGGGGCGGTTGTTCCCGCTCACCCGCGACGAGCTGCTGGAGTGCCTGGCCTTGGTCGGCGCGGTAAAGAAGGGCAAGCTCGACAAGGTCGAGATCCCGCAGACGGCGCTCGATATTCTCGCCCAACAGATCGTGGCCACCGCGAGTTGCGAACCGTGCCTGGAGCAGGACCTGTACGACATGTTCTGTCGGGCGTGGCCCTATCGTAATCTCACTCGCAAGGATTTCGACGAGGTCATCAAACTGCTCTGCGAGGGCTACTCTCCCAGCTTGCGTCGTGGGGCTTGGCTGCATCGCGATGCCGTGCAAGGCGAGGTCCGCGGCCGGCGCGGCGCGCGGCTGGCGGCCATCACCTCCGGGGGCGCCATTCCCGAGATGGCCGACTACCGCGTGGTGACCGAAACCGAGCGGACCTTTGTCGGCAGCGTGAACGAAGACTTCGCCATCGACAGTTCTGCCGGTGATGTCTTTTTGCTGGGGAACACATCCTGGCGGATTCGCCATGTCCGCGGGCTGGAAGTGGTGGTGAACGACGCCCAGGGTGCGCCGGCCACGATTCCCTTTTGGTTTGGCGAGGCCCCGGGGCGGACGGTCGAACTGTCGGCCGAGGTCTCGAAGATTCGCGAGGCGATTGCCGACCGGGCGGACGACCCGACGCTGCCCGCCGATCTGGTTCGCGACAACGGGGCCACCGAGTTTTCCGCCTTGCAAGCCATCCGCTATGTGGCTGCCGAACATGCGGCGCTCGGCATGGTGCCGACCTGCGAGAAGATCGTCTTCGAGCGATTCTTCGACGAATCCGGCGGCATGCAGCTCGTCATTCATGCGCCGCTGGGCTCGCGTATCAATCGGGCCTGGGGCCTCTCGATGCGGAAGCGGTTCTGTCGCAGCTTCGATTTCGAACTGCAGGCGGCCGCCAACGACAACGGAGTCGTGTTGTCCCTCTCGCCGCAGCACAGCTTTCCGATTACCGACCTCTTCGGCATGCTCAAGCCGAGCAACGCCGAGAAGCTGCTGGTGCAGGCGCTGCTGGCCTTCCCTCTTTTTCAAACTCGCTGGCGGTGGAATGCCACACGCGCCTTGGGCGTGCTGCGCAGCAGCGGGGGCAAGAAGGTGCCGCCGCCGATTCAACGCTTCCGGGCCGAGGACCTGTTGGCCGCCGTGTTTCCCGCGCAGGTCGGCTGCCTCGAGAACCATCACGGCGACGTCGAGATTCCCGATCATCCGATGGTGCGGCAGACCATGCACGACTGCCTGCACGAGGCGCTCGACATCGATGGCCTGGTGCAGGTATTGAAGGGCTACGAGCAAGGGACCGTGGAGTTCTTCGACCGCGACACCCGCGAGCCCTCTCCATTCACGCACGAACTGCTGAATGCCAACCCTTACGCGTTTCTGGACGGGGCCCCGCTCGAAGAACGCCGAGCAAGGGCCGTGGCCACGCGCCGCCTGTCATCGATCGAGTCGCTGCGCGATCTGGGCCGGCTGGATGCCGACGTCATCGCAAGCGTCACGGCCGAGGCCTGGCCGGTGGTTCGCGACCAGCACGAACTGCACGACGCCCTGAACACGATGGGCATGCTGCTGGAGAGCGAAGCGGGAGACGACCGGACCTCGGCCGGGCCAAGCAACTGGTTCGGCTGGTTCGAGGAACTGTGCCGTACCGGGCGTGCCGCGCGGGTGATCCGTAAGCCGGGGACTCCGCCGATCTGGGTTGCCGCCGAAGGTTGGCCCCAGGCGCAGGCCGCCTGGCCGGCGGCGCAGGCCCTGCCTATGCCGGTCTTGCCCGACAGTGTGCCCAAGCAAGTCGATGCCAACGTCGCCTGGGTCTCGCTGGCTCGCGGACGGATCGAGAAAGCGGGGCCGATCACGGCCCGGGCGCTGGCCGGCGAGTTAGAGCTGGAAGAGTCGCAGGTCGAGTCGGCCCTGATGGCGTTGGAAGGGGAAGGAACCGTCCTTCGCGGGCGATTCACCCCGCGCGATCTGCCGGCGGTTCCTGCTGAAGTGCCTGCGCCAACGGTCGAAAAGCCGGCCGAGAAACCTTTGATGGAGTGGTGCGATCGTCGGCTGCTGGCCCGCATTCACCGCCAGACGCTCGACGGCCTGCGGCGGCAGATCCAGCCCAGCGAACCCGAAGACTTCCTACGGTTCCTGGTCGCCTATCATCGACTCACCGGCGAGAAACGTCACGGCCCTGAGGGTCTATCGGCCACCATTGAACAGTTGCAAGGTTTTGAGTTGCCGGCCGGCGCGTGGGAGGAGCAAGTCCTTTCCGCTCGTGTCGAAGAATACGAACCGGCCTGGCTGGATCAACTGACCTTCTCCGGAGAGTTGGCCTGGGGACGTTTGCGCCCGCCCAAGCGCGACGAGGAAGATGGCCCCAGTCAGGCGGGGCTGACGCGCACGGTGCCGATTTCTCTCGTTCGACGCGAAGACCTGGGCTGGCTGTTGCCGGTCGACCGTACGAGTACCGAAGGTTTTATGCGGGGCAATGCAAGGCAGGTCCTGGAAACACTGACCGCCAAAGGGGCGTTGTTCCTGGCCGAACTGCGTGCGCTCACGGGCCAGTTGCCGACCCATCTCGATGAAGCGCTGCAAGAACTGGTAGCCTTGGGGCTGGTCTCGGCCGATGCTTTTGGCGCGGTGCGTTCGGTGGTGGCCCCGACCAAGAGCTCGTCGAGCCGCAACCGATCACGAGGAAGGTCGAGCGGACGAGCGGCCCCTTCAGGACGATGGTCGAAGTTCCCCGGCGCGGTCGGCGAGCCGAGTCTGGAAGAGCGGCTGGATCGCTGGGCCTGGCAGATGCTGAAGCGCTACGGGGTGGTGTTCCGCGAGTTGGTGACACGCGAGTCGGTCGCCCCCAGTTGGTCGCAGCTTGCGCCGCGCTATCGCCGCATGGAGCTGCGCGGCGAAATCCGCGGTGGCCGCTTTGTGCGCGGAGTCGCGGGTGAGCAGTTCGCCACTGGTGAAGCAGTCGAGGCGCTTCGCAAGCAGCGCGACGAAGCGGTCAACGAGAAATGGCTGGTCCTTTCGGCGGCTGACCCGCTGAATCTGCTGGGCATCATCACTCGGGGGCCACGCATCCCGGCGACAAACTCCAATCGGTTTATTCTGCGCGATGGCCGTCTGGTTGCGTCGCAGCAAGGGGGCCGGATCGAGTACCACACGGAGCTACGGGCCGAACTGGCCGTGGAGATGGCCCGGGCGCTTCGTCGCGGGACGGCCGCGGAGCCCACCCAGCGAAGTCTGCGGGCGAAGTAAAACTCCACCCTCGTTAGCCCCCCCCTTTGGCACAATGACATTGGCCCCGATTTATCTTATAATAATCGTGTAGACAATCGAATTCATGCGAGTGCGGGCTCGATTGGCTTGTTACTTATCTCCTTGAGTGCCAGCACCCTACAACGTTTGGGGGGTGCATGAATCTTGCAGGCGATTCTTTGCAAACGGGGTCTGGCGTCGGTACGATCCATGGGTCGCCGAAGCGGACCTTGTAATCGCCGTTCGGCAAGGGAACCTAAGCGAACGGGCAACTCACCAAAGCAAGGAACCGGGCATGACCGTCTCGCGCCGCACGTTTGGCTGTCAGGCCCTGGGCTCGCTGCTGACGTTCTCGATGCTGGAGACGTTCGCCCGCCAGGATCTGTTCGCCGACGAAATCAAACCGGTCACCACCAAGTGGCTGGCCGAGGTGAATCAACTGGGCTGGGATGCGAAGAAGCAGAAGGTGAAGCAGGTCGATTGGCAGCAGCAGGTCGAAGCCCTCTACGAAAAGGTCGATCTGGACGACCTACTGAAGCTGGTCGACTTCGACAAGCTGACGACGAACCTGCAGATGGTCGACAACGGCGCTCGCAGCCTGCAGTTCAAGTTCCGCCAGGTGGAAGGGGTGCCGGGCGATCTGGCCTTCGGCAAGCAGATTTTCGCCCTGAAAAAGGGCTGTTCGGTGGTTCCGCATGGCCACAACAACATGGCCACCGCCTTCCTGATCCTGAAGGGCAACCTGCACGGTCGGCACTACGATCGGCTGGAAGATCACGAAGACCACATGATCATCAAGCCGACGATCGACCGTCCATTCGGACCGAAGGAACACTCCTCGGTGTCGGATGACAAAGACAACATCCATTGGTTCAAGGCGACCAGCGAGAGCGCGTTCATCTTCAACATCCATGTGATGGATGTTCGCCCCGGATCGGCCGCCCCCACGGGTCGGGTGTATGTCGACCCCAACGGAGAGAAACTGGCGGGCGGCTTGATCCGCGCCCCACGTCTTGCGTACAAGGAAGCCCACAAGCTCTACGGATAGCAAACAACTGGTGCAGGCGGACGGCCTGCGATTCGACAGAACGGAATGATAGCCCAGGTAGGGGATGTCCAAATGCGAGCACGGCGGCTCTTAATAAAGGAATAGATCGATCCAACGTTCGACGCCCCGGGAGGGTGCGGGGAACGACATCTTTCGTCGCGGAGACCCGGCAACGGGCCAAAGAGTCGCTTATGGAGCCGTTTGAGATCGCTTGTCCTCACTGCAGCGGAAAGCTGCGGGTCGCCACGCCGAGCCTTCTGGGTCGGACCGTGAAGTGCCCGAAATGCACGAACCCGTTCACGGTTCCTTCCGAGGAAGACCTGGCTGGCATCAGCGAGGACGCGGAAGTGATGGAACAGGAAGCCGCCGAAGTTGGCAGTGGTGTCGGCAGCGGAGTGAGCGTAGGAAGCGGAATCGGCGTCGGCAGCGGCATTGGGGTCGGCAGCGGCATTGGGGTCGGAAACACCGTCGGGAGCGGCGTGGGGGCCAGCCTGGGCCGCCTGGGACAGAGCTTCGAGTACTCCGAGTCGGACAATGTCTCGGCCGATTCGGCTGATGAACCGCCTGCCGAGGCCAAGCCCTCTCGCAAGTCGAGCCGCTCCGAAACGCCGGCAGTTCGCAGCCGGTCGCGCGGTGCGCAGCCCCTTCCGGTGCAGAATCTGGCAATGGTCATCGGAATTCCCGTTGCCCTGCTCTTTTTTGGGACGTTGGTCATTTTTTGGAGCAAGGGCTATCTGTCTCCCGGAGGCAAGGATGGCCGCCAGGATGGTTCGCGGTTTGTAGACTTCGCCCGCGACGCCGAGAAGAACGCTAAGTGGGTTCCCCAGCACGATCCCCGCAACAAGAACCATCGCTTCGGCGACTGAGGTTCCGTCCGTTTCGGAGTCTGCTAGAGCGGGAATGCTAGCAGGCGAAGCCGACAAGTTGTTGGTTCAAATCCCGTTCGGCCCACTCTGTGGGGACAGAAACCTGTCGCGTCCCCCTGGACCTGGGAAACGTCCTGTCTAGAATTCTTTCAGTGCCCCGAGGTGCTTGCCGTACTCAGCTTTCCCCGCCGATATCCTCGTTCAGGTCCCCGCCGAACGTCACAAGTTCTCTGCTCTGAATCTTTTACCATCTTTCGATGCGAGGCATCTGGTTAAAGAATTGGTGATAGAATTTGTTGGAATTGAAGCGCCCTCTGCACGATAATCTTGGTTTTTGGGGGAATTGTCCTTCCGTTTGGTTTGCGAATGGTCGCAGGTCGCTCACAGCAACTTTCCGTCCTTTGCCCGCGTAAAGAATATCGGAAGTTGTCCGCCCCTTTGGGGTTGCACCCGTAACGCTCCGTTTGTTCAGACCAATTACCAGTAACGCACAGAATTCATCGCGCAGCGATGAATGATCGCAAAATTCATCGCGCAGCGGTGAATGCAGAATTACATCGTTTGAAACGCGTCGTGTTACTCTAGCTGTCGTGACCGCTTTGGGTGCTCGCTTGATCGTTAGTGTTCGCCCCCGATTGGTCCACCCGTAGGAGTGTAGTCTTGTTCGATGCATTGTTGGATTTAGAGGACGAACGGGCTGGCATCACGGAAGACCCCACCGTACCCGGTGAGAAGGTCGAAGACGCCGAAGAGGTCGTTGACCTCGACGCTGCGCAGGATGACGCACTAGTCGCTGGCGACCAGGATCTAGAAGCCGAAGCGGACCTGCTGTTGTCTACGGACGACGCCGGGAGCTGGTCGGACGATCCGGTCCGCATGTACCTGACTCAAATGGGCGAAATCCCCCTGCTCACCCGTCAGCAGGAAATCGCTCTTGCCAAAGAAATCGAAGTCACCCGCCGGCAGTTCCGCCGCCGGTTGCTCGAGTGTGATTTTGTCATTCGCAGCGCCGTGGAGATCCTGAAACGGGTCCACACGGGCGATCTGCCCTTTGACCGCACGGTGCAGGTCTCGGTTACCGATCGGCTGGAGAAGGACCAGATTCTGGGCCGGCTCCCCCGCAACTTGAAGACGCTCGAAGCGCTGCTCAAGCGGAACCTGACCGACTACCGGATTGCCACCAGCAAGTCGAAGAAGATGACCCTGCGGAAGGAGGCCTGGGAGCGTCTGGGCCGCCGTCGTCGCCGGGCCGTCAAGCTGGTCGAAGAACTGGGTCTGCGAACTCAGCGCATCGAGCAGTTCATTCGCCGGTTGAAGGAATTCAGCCAGCGGGTCGACATGCTCAAGGCCGAGATCGACGCGCTGAAGAAGGCCAAGGCGCCGGCTTCGTCGTACCAGACTCAGCTGATGAACTACCGCAACATCCTGCGGGTTTGCCAGGAGACGCCGACCAGCCTGCGTAACCGGGTGAAGTTCCTGCATGTGATTTATGCCCAGTATCAGCGGGCGAAGCGGGGCCTGTCGGAGGGCAACCTTCGGTTGGTCGTGTCGATCGCCAAGAAGTACCGCAACCGCGGCTTGAGCTTCCTGGATCTGATCCAGGAAGGGAACGCCGGTCTGATGCGGGCGGTGGACAAGTTCGAGTATCGCCGCGGCTTTAAGTTCTGCACCTATGCCACGTGGTGGATTCGCCAGGCGATCACGCGGGCGGTTGCCGATCAGAGCCGCACCATTCGCATTCCGGTGCACATGGTCGAGGCGATGTCGAAGGTCCGCAACGTCAGCCGTAAGCTGCTGCAAGAGATGGGCCGCGAGCCCACGATCGAAGAGACGGCCCATGCGGCCGGCACCTCGGTCGAGGAAGCCCGCCGGGTACTGGCAATGAGCCGCTACCCGATCAGCCTGGATCGTCCCGTCGGTAACAGCGAGGACAGCCACTTTGGCGATCTGCTGCCCGACGGTGCGGCCGAAAGCCCCGCCACCGGCGCTGCCCTGGAGATGCTCCGGGGCCGCATCGGCAAGGTGTTGAAGACCCTGAGCTACCGCGAGCGCGAGATCATCAAGCTCCGCTATGGCTTAGGCGACGGCTACAGCTACACGCTGGAAGAAGTGGGGCACATCTTCAAGGTGACCCGCGAGCGTATCCGCCAGATCGAGGCCAAGGCCGTCCGCAAGCTGCAGCAGCCGAGCCGCAGTGCGGAGCTGTCGGGGTTCCTGGACTAGCGAACGCGAGACCTGTCGCAGGCCCCTTTGCCTGCACGAAGTTGAAAATCCTAAAACGTCCGGCGAGCGATCGCCGGACGTTTTTTTATGCCAGGAGGCAATGCACATGATCACCGCCGCTCGACTCGCCGGATTCTTTGCGGCCCATGCGATCTGGTCGGTTTCCGATGGAGGGTCGCTCGTTCCCATGTTGGCCTACACCGGTGGGGAATCCGACGAGCGCAAGATGGAACGCCTGGTCGCCGATCAGGACGTGGTCTCCGTCGAACTGGGCAAGCAGCGACTCACCCAGAATCTGATGGACGCCGGCGACGCCGCACTGCTCTACAGCGCCCGCATCGGCCTGCAAGAGGGCAAGTTCGAGGCAGTCATCGTGGAAATGCGGACGTACTTCTCGCCCGACGCGGAAGCCGTGCTGGCGATTCCGTACACGCGAACCGACTCAGGCGAGTTTCACGTCCACAAGCCGAAGCTGTTGGATTGGGAGAACTGCGACGACTTTGACATTGACGCGGCGATGGAGCAATTCTTCGAAGGGGTGGACGAGCACGCTGAAGGCTCGAAGGTATGGAGCGCAGCGCTCGACGAATCGGTTTAGGCCACTGAAAACGCCCGGCGAAATCTGCCGGGCGTTTTGCTGCATGACTGGTGTCGCACAAGCTCGCGTCAGATCTGCGCCGAGCCGCCGTCGACGAAGAGTTCGATGCCGGTCACGAAGCTGGCGTCGTCCGAAGCCAGAAAGAGTACGGCTTTGGCGATCTCGTCGGGCGTACCCATGCGGCCCATCGGGATGGTTGAGATAAACCCGTCCTTTAGCTCCTGGGGAACCCCGTCGAAGGCAGGCGTGTCAATGGGTCCCGGGCTGATGACATTCACGCGGATCTTGCGGGCCTTCAGGTCGGTCGTCCAACTGCGGGCGAAGGAGCGGATGGCCGCTTTGCTGGCGTTATAGACGCTGAAGCCTTCGTAACCCTTGCTGCCGGCCGTGGATCCCGTCATCACGATCGAGCTGCCGTCGGGCATCAGGGGCAGAGCCTTCTGCACGGTGAACAACGTGCCACGGACGTTCACATCAAATGTCCGGTCGAAGTTCGCCTCGGTGACCTTCTCGAGCGGAAGGTTGAAATCGGCCGTGCCTGCGCTGGCGTACAGAATGTCCACGCGTCCCTTCTGGGATTTTACGGTCTCGAAAAGTCGATCGAGATCGGCCAGATTCGCAGCGTCCCCTTGCACCCCGGTGACGTTCTTGCCGACGAACTCGACGGCTTTGTCGAGCTGTTCCTGCCGACGGCCGGTGATGAACACATAGGCCCCTTCCTCGACAAACCGCTTGGCGGTAGCCAAAGCCAGGCCTGACGTTGCTCCGGTAATTACCGCGATCTTGCCTTCCAGTTTTCCGCTCATGGCAAATCCCCTCGTAAGATAAGAGATACGAATTGGGCTTATGTTATGAAATACCGGCCAAACGGGCGGTTCTTACAGGGACCTGAAACGACCACGGCCCGCATGGACTCGACTGGCAATCGAGGTTCAATTTCCTCAAGATCGCGCAGGCAGATTCGTCCCTAGAGTAGTGATTGAGAAATGAGGGACCTTACTGTGTGACGTGCAAAATGGCTTGTGAGCGGCAAGGCGTTAGCCGCCGGTGGCCTCTCTCGCAGCGCAAAGCACCGGCGGCTAGCGCCTTGCCGCTCAGTGCCAATCCGCCGGATAATTTCCCATCTGTGTGATCACTACACTAGCCCTTGTACCAGGGACAGATCTTGCGTCGCATCCACGACAGCGAATAGTCCATGAAGAAGCCCAGCAGGCCCAGCACCATGAGGTAGGTGTAGACCACGTTCATGTTCAAGAGCCGCGACTGAATGCGAATGCGGTACCCAAAGCCCACATCGCCCACCAGCATCTCCGCGGCGATCAGATAGACCATGGCCGGTCCGACTTGCAACCGCACCGCTTCAATCACGCGGGGCAGGATCTGCATGAAGATCACGTTCCAGACGATCTCCAACTGGCTGGCGCCCAGCGTGTACGCCTTGTAGACCAACTCTTCGGGCACATCGCTCTTGGCCGACTGATAGACGGCCTGGGCCAGTGTGGGCAAGACGCCGAACCCGATCATAGCGACGAACATGGTGTAGTCGGTGCCGACCACCACAAAGAACACGGCCAGCATGGCCGTGGGGGGGATCTTGGCCAGGAGCGACAGCGGGGGGACGAACAGGGCCTCGATCCAGGCATAGCACCCCATCAACAGGCCCAGCGCGATCGAGGCGATCGCGCCGGCGGCCAGGCCCGTGAAGTGCCGGAAGAAGGTGGCTTTGAAATCCACCCACAACCAGCACTGGCCTTTGTACTCGGCATCGGGGGCCAGGACTTTCGACACGCCCGCGGCCAGTTGCGACCAGTCGGGAAGCGTCGTGTCGCGGGGGTTGATCGCGTGCTGGCGCACGGACAGCCACGTGTACGCCAGCGCCAAAATGGCGACGGCGAGCACGCCTAGCCCGATCCGGGCCTTCTGCGAAATCGGCTGGCGAATCATTACTTGGCGGCAGCCTTGTCGCCGGCTTTGGCCTTCACTTCTTCGATCAGCGAAGGATCAAAGCGCAGTTGGCCGGGCTCTTTTCCATAGCCGATCTTGGGCGATTCCTTGACGATGTCGTGCTTCACGCAAAAGTCGACGACGGTCTTCATGATCTCGGGCAGGTTGGGGCCCGTGAAGACGGCCAGCCCCTCTTCAGGCGTCTTGTAGAACTTGGTCTGCTGGACCACGGTCTCCATCTCGGCCAGTTCAAGGTTCGAGAACTTCGATCCCAGGGCGACCAGGGTCTCGCTGCGCGTGGTGGGGGCTTCGATCAGCTTGTTCAATTCATAGAAGGTGTCGACGATCGCACAACCAAAGGCTCGGCCCCCCGGCTTGTCGAGCGAATCCTTGGCGATCACGACCATGTCGATAATCTCGCCCGGAATGGTAGAGGAATCGAACAGCACCTTGGCATCGGGGTTGGTTTTGAGGGTTTGCAGCACGAACGGGTTCCAGACCATGATGGCCTCGTAGCCCTCTTTTTTGAGCTGCATGGCCTTGGCGGCTTCGGCCGGATCCATGTTGGTGAACTTGAACTCGGCCTCGGGCTGGCCCAGCTTCTCGAGATTGCGGACGAAGCAGTACTCCGAGACGCTCTTCGACAATCCGTAGATCTTGTGCTTCGAGAGGTCCTTCACATCGGCCACGCCCACCGTGATGCAGGCGTCGGCTCCGTCGCTGGTGCTGGTGGGCAGAATGGCCACGCTCTCGCGCGACAGCGAAGGGGAGAGAACGTCCATGTTGGTAATGCACACGGCGTCGCAGGCGCTGGAGCCGTACATGGTCAAGCAGGGATCGTAGTCGGCCTGTTTCAGGACGATGTCCACGTTCCACTTCTTTTCGATAGGGCCAAGTTTGCCCTTCTCGCCGTCGATCAGCCCCTTGGAGCTGGCCACGCCGAAGACGCTCCACGAGGGATACTCGCTCCAGGCCAGCGTGAAGCTGGGGGGAGCGGCTTCGCCCTTCTTGGCGGGTTCACCGCCGCCGCAGCCGGCGAGAAGAGGCAGGGAGAGCAGGCAGAGGGAGAGTGTGCGTAGGTTCATCGCGAGGTTACTCGTAGATTGGTTCAATGGTTGGCAAGGGTTCAAATCTGAGATTTGAAATTTGAAATCCAGTAGTTCCGATTTTTGCAAGATTCTCTCAGTCGCCTATGTCATTGAGAGGGTTTGGGTTTCGTAAATGGTGTCGTCGTGCAGGATCGAACTGATGACTTTGGCAATCCAATC